>ERZ780033.140-NODE-140-length-27241-cov-41.5147_pt1 | contig 27241 bp, 20 predicted proteins | sample MGYA00511024_ERZ780033 | MGnify/ENA primary metagenome ERZ780033 (study PRJEB29588, sample SAMEA2157043) | human gut metagenome | biome: human gut; feature: human-associated habitat; material: faeces | place: Denmark | collected 2008/2010 ... | reverse complement strand
ATTCATGTATCTGTCTTAACATGCAACTAATCGCTATTTTATCCCGAATTGGGGTCGATATTGCAAACGGATTATTTTAAACGAAACAATAACAATCATTCACCTAAAAATGAAAAGAAACTTTTTGATTATTAGCCTCTTTTTAATAGGCATCTTCACATGTTTCTCATGCGAAGCAAACACGTTGCAGAAGAACTCATCCGAAGATTCAGATGGCGTATGCGAATCCATGCCTACTGCCCAGCAATGGAATAAAGACATTGTGGGATGGAATCTTGGCAACGAATTTGAGTGTTCTGCTCCTGGACAGGATGGCGAGTCGATGCAGATTGGCAACCCTGATGGTTCCATCCATGCAGAGACAGCTTGGGGCAATCCCGTTGTTACCAAGAAGATGATACAAGCCGTGAAGAAGGCAGGTTTCAATGCCATCCGTATTCCAATACGTTGGCAGTGCCACATTACCAATGCTCAGGCGATGAGCATCGACAAGGCTTGGATTGCTCGTATCAAGGAGGTAGTGGGGTGGTGTCTGGATAATGACCTCAAGGTTATCATCAATGTGCATCATGAAAAATGGCTTGAAGGTCGTCCTACCTATCAATATAAGAATGAAAACTGCCAAAAGCTTGCGCTCCTTTGGATGAATATCGCCTCTGAGTTTGCCAATTATGATTATCGTCTTGCTTTTGCAGGAACTAACGAAGTGCATATCAAAGATAATTGGGGCAAGCCTACTGCCGAGAATCTGGACGTTCAGAATGCATACAATCAGATCTTTGTGGATGTGGTTCGTGCTACGGGCGGTAATAATGTCAAGCGTCACCTCATCTTACAGACTTACGTTTGCAACCCTTGGTTTGGCATCGAGAATGGAGATTTCATCATTCCAAAGGATGCCGAAGGTAATGGCAACAACTATATGAGTGTGGAATTCCACTACTATCAACCATGGAGCTACGCCGGCGATTGCACCTACGATTACTGGGGTGATGCCTACAAGGATGCTGGCAAGATACCTGCTGAAAACGAGAAGACGATGACGGATTTCTTCGACAAGGCGGTGAATACCTGGAGCAACAAAGGACTGGGTGTCGTAATAGGAGAGTGGGGAGTAACCGACCATTATAAGTCAAACTCAGAGAAAGTGCATGAAAACATGACCTACTACTGTAAGTTCTTGACTACGGAGGCTCGCAAACGAGGCTTCTCTACTTTCGTTTGGGACAACAACCACTTCGGCAACGGCTCTGAGAAGTATGGCATCTTCGACCGTTTCAAGAGTATGAAGGTGAATGCTCCTTGGATTCTCGAAGGAATCTTTGGGAAAGAATAATGTTAAACTAAAAACAAAATATCACTTATGAGAAAGAAAACTATGTTTCTCGGCCTGCTCGGTGCAGGTTTGATGTGGATGCCTGCTTCTGCCGTTCTCGCTGCCCAGATGAACAATGCTTCGATGAGCGTTCAGCAGAGCCAAGGCATCAAGGGTACAGTGGTGGATGCCACTGGCGAAACCTTGATTGGTGCAAGCGTGAAGGTGGCTGGTACAACCAACGGTGCCGTTACCGATATAGATGGTAACTTTACGTTGAACTGCAAGCCTGGAGCAACGCTCGAAGTGAGCTACATCGGTTACAAGACGATGACCGTGAAAGCTACTCCTGGCATGAAGGTGACGCTTCAGGAAGATGGTAAGGCCTTGAATGAGGTCGTTGTCACCGCCCTTGGTATCAAGCGCGACCGCAAGGCCCTCGGCTATGGCTTGGAGGAAGTGAAGGGTGAGGAACTCACCAAGGCGAAGGAAACCAACGTCATCAACTCACTTTCAGGTAAGGTGGCTGGTCTTGTGGTACAGAACATCGCTGGCGGTGCTTCTGGTTCTACCCGCGTGCTTCTTCGTGGTAATACAGAAATGGCAGGCAATAACCAGCCTCTTTACGTGGTGGATGGTGTGCCTTTGGATAATACCAACTTTGGCAGTGCGGGCGAGGCCGGTGGTTATGACCTCGGTGATGGAATCTCTGCCATTAATCCAGATGATATTGAGTCCATGACCGTATTGAAAGGTCCTGCTGCTTCTGCTCTCTATGGTAGCCGTGCTTCCCATGGTGTTATCTTGATTACGACCAAGAAGGCGGAGAAGGATAAGATTTCCGTGGAGTACAATGGTTCTTTCACTGTCGATACACAGTTGGCTAAGTGGGACGACATCCAGGAGATATATGGTGCTGGCTTCCATGGCGAGCTTCCTAATTCGGGCGCTACTGGTACGAACTCAAGTTGGGGTCCTAAGGCCGATGACTTCATGTTCAAATATTTCGATGGCGAGGAACGTCCATTCATGATGCATCCTAACAATGCTTCTGGTTTCTTCCGTACAGGTTTCACCACTCAGAATTCTGCCATCCTCTCAGTTAATTCCGGTAAGACGGGTATGCGTTTCTCTGTTACGGATATGCGCAACAAGGACATTCTGCCTAACACCAATATGAGTCGTGACAACTTCAACCTCCGTGTGAATACCTCTGCAGGTCCTGTTGACTTCGACTTCACCGCCAACTATACTCGTGAGAAGGTAAAGAACCGTCCTGCCCTTGGTGACTCTCAGAGCAACGTGGGTAAGAACCTCATGACCTTGGTGGGTACCTACGACCAGGCTTGGCTGAAGCACTATGAGGATGCCGACGGCAACTACTCCAACTGAAATGGTAACGATCAGTATAACAAGAATCCATACTGGGATCTCTATAAGAACAGCAATACATCCGACAAGGACGTGTTCCGTTTTACGGGTAAGGCCATCTGGAACATCAACAAGCACCTCAAGTTGCAGGGTACTATCGGTACCGACATTAACAGCATGAACTTCGAGGACTTCATCGCCAAGACAACTCCAGGAACTCCTGCCGGAAAGCTTACCGACCAAATCTTCAACAACCGCACACTTAACGCCGAGATTCTCGCCCTCTACAACAATTCATGGGGCGACTTCGATGTCAACGCTACCGCTGGTGGTAACATCTTCAAGGTGAACAACAAGACCACTACAAACATCGGTCTCAACCAGCAGATGAATGGCATCCAGAACATCATGAACTATCAGGAACAGAATACTCGCGAGAGTATGTACAAGAAACAGATCAGCTCTCTCTATGCCAGCGCAAGCCTCGGCTACAAGCATACTTACTATTTGGAGGGAACCCTCCGTGGCGATAAGTCGTCTACGCTCCCTACAAATAACAATACATACGTATATCCATCTGTGTCGGGTAGTTTGGTTTTCTCTGAGTTTATCAAGAACAAGAAGTTCATCAATTATGGTAAGATTCGCGCATCTTGGGCAAAGGTAGGTAGCGATACCGATCCATACCTGTTGGCACTCAACTATACCACGGGCAAGTATAGCTACTCGGGTTATACCATCGGTATGATAGCCAACTCAACACAGCCGAACAAGGATTTGAAGCCTACAATGACAGGTTCTTACGAGGTAGGTTTGGAGATGAAGTTCCTTAACGGACGCTTGGGCTTGGATGCCACCTATTACAACCAGAACTCCAAGAACCAGATTTTGAGCTTGGCTTCAACCACCACCTCTGGCTATGCTTACCGCCTCATCAATGCCGGTGAGATTCAGAACAAGGGTATCGAGATTGCCCTCAATGCCCGTGCCTTGCAGATCAAGGACTTCGCTTGGGACTTGGGTGTCAACTTCTCGAAGAATACCAACAAGGTGAAGTCGCTCACCGATGGCATGGACTACTTCGAGTTGGCGAAGGCAACCTGGTGCGGTGTTTCTGTAGGTGCCAAGGTAGGTGAGAACTATGGAGCTATCCGTGGACACGACTTCCTCTACAACGACAAGGGACAGGTGGTTGTCGATGCAGCTACTGGTCTTCCAAAGATTGACCAGAACGTCAAGACCATCGGCAATTCTACTTGGGACTGGACAGGTGGTTTCTACTCAACCTTCAGCTACAAGAACTTCCGCCTCTCTGCATCCTTCGATGTGAAGGTAGGTGCCGACATCTACTCTATGTCCATGCGTTCCGCATACCAGACAGGTAAGGCAAAGGGAACATTGGCAGGCCGTGAGGAGTGGTACACTTCCGAGGAGGCTCGCAAGGCTTCGGGTATGGACCTTGCCGCATGGCGTGAAACAGGCAACTGCAAGGGATTTGTCGTAGATGGTGTCATCGACAATGGCGACGGTACTTATCGCAAGAACGACATCGCCGTGGACCCTGAAGATTACTGGAAACATGTGACACAAGGTGTGCAGAGTGCCTTCGTTTACGATAACTCTTACGTGAAGTGTCGTGAGATTACTTTCGGCTATACCTTCCCAGAGAGCATCCTGGGCAAGTATGTCAAGGGCTTGACCGTATCCTTCGTGGCTCGTAACCCATTCATTGTTTGGAAGAACATTCCTAACATCGACCCAGACTCCAGCTACAACACCTCAGGTCTCGGTCTGGAATATGGTTCCCTGCCATCTCGCAAGAGTTATGGTTTGAACGTGAACGTGAAGTTCTAATCTCGAAAAAATGAATCAATTTCTTTAGAAGAGTTCTAATATATAATAAGGTAAGAAAATGAACAATATAATCAAGAAATATATAGGTAAGAGCAGCCTGATGATGGCTTTCGCCCTGATGGCAACCGGCACTGCGATGACTTCTTGCTCAGATGATACCTTGAGCAACATCAATACCGACAAGACCAAGGTGAGCGAGCTCGACCCTAACGCACAGTTGACAACAGCTTTGTTGCAGACTTACGGTGACTTCAGTCTGATGGATACCTACCGTAACTATATAACTGGTTTTCCACAGTATTTCGCTGGTGGTTGGAATGTAACCAATTACGCTGGTTCTAATTTCAGAGAAGATGATATGTCCCGTCGAGTTTGGGACCGCTATTATGAAATCGGTATCAAGAACCTTGTGGATGCCATCCACAATTCTGCTGACAAGGCAAACTTGAATGCAGCACTTCGTATCCATCGTGTCTATATCACGGCAGTTTTGGCAGATACCTACGGTGACGTGCCTTGTTCGGAGGCAGGTCTGGGTTATATCTCAGGTATCTCCACTCCTAAGTATGATACCGTAGAGGAACTCTACAGCTGGTTCTTCGAGGAACTTGACGCTTGCGAGAAGCAGCTTGGCACAGGTACCGACCACATTTCTGGTGATGTCACCAGCATGGGTGGTGATGTAGCTCGGTGGAAGAAGTATGCCAATGCACTCCGTATGCGCTATGCCATGCGCATTTCCGATGTTAATCCGCAGAAGGCAAAGGAGGAGTTTGAGAAGGCTGTAGCTGCCGGTGCTATCGCCAGTGCAGCCGATGATGCTTATATCAAGTATGCTGATTCTCCATTTACCTATTATGATGGAGCCAACGACTACGATTTCCGTGCCAATGCATTGAGCGAGACTCTCTATGGTCAGGATGCTATATCTCCTACATTCGTATGCTCTACCTTGTTCTATCAGTTGCAGAATACCAACGACCCTCGTCTCTATCGCATCTGCCGTCACTACTACAATGTCAAGCGTAGTCAGGTGAAGCCAGATAAGGAACAGAACATCGACCTGACCGATGATTTCCTGGCTTACTTCCAGAGCAAAGGTCTCGGTGAGGAGCCTTGCAACCCTGGTGCAGCCTGGTACACAGACTGGATGAATCCAGCTACGTTGGATGACCTTCCTACTTTGAAGAAGTATGCAGAGATAGACAAGAACAATTATGCCATCTCTGATTATATAGCCCGAGCTGGTCGTCCTTGCCTGAACATCGACTTCGAGATGCCTTCTTGCCCTGGTGACTTGATGAGCTATGCTGAGGTGGAGTTCCTCAAGGCTGAGGCTGCAACCAAGGGTTGGAATGTAGGTGGTGGTGATGCTGAGAGTCACTACGAGGCTGGTGTTCGTGCCAGCATGGAGTTGCTCAACAACTACTATCTTACATCCAACAAGATTTCCAAGGAAGAGATAGATGCGTTCATTGCTAACAATCCGTTGGGTGACAATCCTAAGGAGACCATCAACACCCAGGCTTGGATTCTCCACATGATGAACCCTTCTGAGGGTTGGGCTAACATGCGCCGCTCTGACTATCCTGCCATCTTGAACCGTGACCGCTTGACCAAGAATGGTTTCACTTATACGGATCCCGATTGGTCAATGCCTGTCCGCTTGCAGTATCCTGAGTTGGAAGCTCAGTACAACAATGCCAACTACAAGGCTGCCATCGACCGCATGGGTGGTACAGACGATTGGCACAAGCGCCTCTGGTGGGACAAGGCTGATGTAAACCTTCAGCCAGACTTCAATCCTCCATTCGGAAAGGGATATAGCAAGTAGTGTTTAATGTTAAGTGTTAAATGTTAAGTCTTATAGGACAATAGAATAGAATAAATAATTATGAATAAGACAATGAAACAATATAAGGGAAAAGTCTTGAAGGCTATGATGATGCTCTTAGCCGTGAGTTTCGCACTGGCTGGTACATCTACCTTGTCTTCTTGTTCCTCTGACGACGATCCTTTCTTCACCGTATCAGAAGATGACAATCCTCGTATCTTGAACACCAACTTGGCTGACCTGAAGTTGGATCGCAAGACCAAATTGAACTTGGAAATTAAAGTCACTCCTGTTCACTACACCACAGTGACATGGTTGCTCGATGGCACGCAGATTTATGAAGGTACCACCATCGACCAGACTTTGCCTTTAGGTAATCATGAACTGAAGATTGTGGCAACCACCACCAAGGGCAAGAGCACATCCCGCACCTTGAAAGTTACCGTGACTCCTGCTGCCGATGACCCAGCCCTGGGTACCAATGCCATCGAGCTTTGGGTAGCTCCAGGTGCTGAGACCACTATCCATAAGTGCAAGAATCTCGGTACAGTTACTAAAGTAATGGTAGGTGGCAAGGAAGTAGCCTTCGAGGTTCTCGAAGAGGGCAAAGCCTTGAAGCTCACAGCTCCTACAGGTTTGGAGAATGGTGACTATGATATCACTTTGGTAGATGGTGAGGGCAACCAGTTCCCTTGCGGTACCATCAAGGTAACCACCGAGCCTCGCCCATCTATGGAGACTACCCTCTGGGAAGGTGAGTTTGCCGTGACATGGGGTACACCGTTCGAGGCCTTGAAGGACACCTTCCTCTCAAAGGTGAAGGTTGGCACCATCCTCCGTGTTTATGTGGATGGAAACGGTCAGGGTACCGCTACCACAGCTTCCTGGAACAACATCCTTACCGGTAAGGGGGGCGACATAGAACGTGGCGACATCATGGTGACTGGTCCTGCTACATGGGAGTTTAAACTGACCGACCTCTCTATCCAACTCTTGAAAGAGCAGTGGGGTCTCCTCCTCGTGGGTAACGGTTATACCGTAAAGAAAGTAACTATTGAATAAAATATTAGAAAGATTTCCGTTTTTATCATAAAGCGTCAAACCTTTACTGTTTATGAAGAAAATATTATTATCTATTTCAATGTTGGCATTGGCTTATACAGCCAGTGCCAATGTTCCAGTTATCAAGAGCGACCCTAAGATAGAGGCTCAGGTAGAACAAACCCTGAAGAAACTCACCTTGGAGGAAAAGATAGGTCAGATGATGGAATTGGTGACCGACCTCTTTGGTGCCAACGACAAGAACGGTGTGTTCTATATCGACGAGCACAAGACCGATTCTATCCTTTCCCGCTATAAGATTGGCTCTATCCTCAACGCTCCAAATACCTGCGCACCAACCGCTAAGCAGTGGGAGAAGTACATCGCGCAAATTCAGAAGATCTCGATGAAGCGCATCGGCATCCCTTGTGTCTTCGGTCTCGACCAGAACCACGGTTCTACTTATACACAGGGCGGAACCCTCTTCCCGCAGAACATCAATGTGGCTGCCACCTTCAATCGTGAGATAGCTCGCCGCTCGGCTGAGGCTACCGCTTACGAGACTCGTGCCGTGAGCATCCCTTGGACCTACAGTCCTACCGTTGATCTCGGTCGTGATGCCCGTTGGCCTCGCATCTGGGAGAACTTTGGCGAGGATTGCTACCTCAGTTCAGAGATGGGCAAGGCGATGGTCTATGGTTTCCAGGGTGAGGACCCAAACAACATCGACCAGTATCACATTGCCACTTCAATGAAGCACTTCATGGGCTATGGCGTGCCTTGGACCGGTAAAGACCGTACGCCAGCCTATATCTCTCCTGCCGACTTGCGAGAGAAGCACTTCGCTCCTTTCCTGGCGGGTCTGCAGGCTGGAGCCTTGACCGTGATGGTGAATTCCGCTTCCGTCAACGGTATGCCGATGCATGCCAACAAGGACATCCTGACAGGATGGCTGAAGGAAGAGACAGGATGGGATGGTGTGCTCATCACCGACTGGGCAGACATCAACAATCTCTATACTCGTGAGATGGTGGCAAAGGACAAGAAGGATGCGCTCCGCATCGCCATCAATGCCGGTATCGACATGATTATGGAACCTTATTCTTGCGATGCTTGTGGCTACCTTGTAGAATTGGTAAAGGAAGGCAAGATTCCGATGAGTCGCATCGATGATGCCTGCCGTCGTGTGCTTCGCATGAAGTACCGTCTCGACCTCTTCAAGAACCCAACCCAGAAACTGAAGAATTATCCTAAGTTTGGTGGCGAGGAATTTGCCAAGCTCGCCTTGGAGGGAGCTACCGAGAGTATGGTGCTCCTGAAGAACGAGGGTAATATCCTTCCTTTGCAGCATGGCAAGAAGATTCTCCTCACGGGTCCTAATGCCAATCAGATGCGCTGTCTGGACGGTGGATGGAGCTATACTTGGCAGGGTCATCGTGCCGATGAGTTTGCCGGCAAGTACAACACCATCTATGAGGCTTTCTGCAATCAGTATGGCAAGGAGAATGTCATCTTGAACCAGGGCGTTACCTATAATGAGAAGGGAAAATACTGGGAGGAGAACGAACCTCAGATTCAGAGCGCAGTGGCTGCAGCAAAGAATGTTGATGTTATCGTTGCCTGCATCGGTGAGAACTCTTACACAGAGACTCCGGGCAATCTGACCGACCTTTGGCTTTCAGAGAACCAACGCAATCTCGTGAAGGAACTCGCCAAGACCGGTAAGCCTGTCATCTTGGTATTGAATGAAGGTCGTCCTCGTCTCATCGCCGACATCGAACCATTGGCACAGGGCATCATCGACATCCTTATCCCTGGCAACATGGGCGGAGATGCCTTGGTAGGCTTGGTATCGGGCAAGTCAAACTTCAGTGGCAAGATGCCTTACACCTATCCTAAGGAAATCAATTCGCTCGCCAACTATGACTTCAAGAAGAGTGAGGAGGTGGGTACGATGGAAGGTGCTTACGACTACAATGCGAAGATTACTCAGCAGTGGGGCTTCGGATATGGTTTGAGCTACACCTCTTATCAATATAGCAACCTGAAGGTTTCCCAGTCTGACTTCCGCCACGGCGACATCATCAAGGTGAGCGTGGATGTGAAGAATACGGGTAAGGTGGCAGGCAAGGAGAGTGTTCTCCTGTTCAGCAGCGACCTTATTTCCAGCATGGTTCCTGATGGCCGTCGTCTCCGTGCTTTCGACAAGGTGGAACTTCAGCCGGGTGAGACCAAGACTGTTACTTTCGATTTGAATGCCGATGATCTTGCTTTCGTAGGTTATGATGGCAAGTGGATATTAGAAGAAGGCGATTTCAAGTTGATGATTGCCGACCAGAGTACAGATATATATTGTACAGCAACGTATCAGTGGCCGACAGCTAACAGATAGTTCCTTTGTGATTTGATTTCGATATTAAGAGCCCATCCTAATGATGAATATTCTCTGTGTTCATCATCGGGATGGGCTTTTTTGTGTGTTGGTCATTTTCATCTTTAAGAAGCAACTCAAACTCTCGGCATGGGGCGCCAACATCCGCATGGCCATAGCCACGGTGGTGGTATTCTGGGTGCCTGTAGAAGTGCTTGGCCGTCTCGACTTCTTCCATGAGTTTTGGGTAGAGCCCGAGAAATATGTCACCCAGATGTTGAGCATTCTTGTTGCCTTGCTCGTCTACATCATGATGGCAACCCGCAAGAAATCTACGCACGCAGAATCACAATAACCAGCCTTTTTTTGCGTTATAAGTCTAAGAAGACTTAAAGCTACAAAAACAATGAAGAAAACATTCAAGACCTTGACCATCATGACTGTGGTCTGCCTACTCACTGCCACAGTCCATGCCGCAACCCATGTAAAGCCCTGGAGTCATGGTAGACTGATGGTGTCTGCCAACCATCGCTACCTTCAGTTGGAAGATGGTAACCCCTTCTTCCTTCTGGGAGATACAGGCTGGCTTCTCCCTGAGCGTCTCGATCGTTCCGAAGTACAGTATTACCTTCAGAAATGTCGTGCAGCAGGCTTCAACACTGTCTTGGTACAGGTGGTGAACGGAACGCCAACCTATAACATCTACGGACAACCCTCGTTGCCTGCAGGCTGGGATATGTCGAAGGCCGACCCCGCAGGCGTGTATAGCTATTGGGACCACATGGACTACATCGTCAGCCAGGCCGAACAGAATGGTATCTATATCGGTATGGTGACTATATGGGGCTCACAGGTGAAGGCTGGCAATATCAATGCCCGGCAAGCCAAGGCTTACGGCAGTTTCCTGGCCAACCGATACAAGGACTCGCCCAACATCATCTGGGTGATGGGTGGCGACATACAGGGCGACATCCACCCCGAGGTATGGGAGTCGTTGGTCACCACTATCAAGAGCATTGACCAAAGCCACCTGATGACCTATCATCCTCGTGGTCGTTATACCTCAGCTAAGTGGTGGAGCAAAGCTCCGTGGATAGACTTCCATGACTTTCAGAGTGGACATCGCAAGTATGGGCAACGTATGGGCAATAAAGACTATCCCATACCCGACAACACCGAGGAAGACAACTGGATGTACGTGGACTCTACCTGGGCCTACAAACCCATGAAGCCCGTGCTCGATGCCGAACCTATCTACGAGGATATTCCCAAGGGACTTCACGACCCCCGTGAGGGACGATGGCAGGACTACGATGTGCGACGCTATGCCTACTGGAGTGTTTTTGCCGGCTCTTGTGGTCACACCTATGGTCATAACGCCATCATGCAGATGCTGAAGCCTGGTTATCCCACGAGTTATGGCATCAGCGGCTCGGAGAAAACTTGGTATCAGGCTCTTGATGACCCTGGCTTCAATCAGATGAAGCATCTCAAGAACCTGATGCTCACCATGCCTTATTTCGAGCGGGTGCCCGACCAGAGCATCATTGTGATCAGGAATGGCGAACGCTACAACCGTCTGCTTGCCACCCGTGGCAAGGATTACCTGATGGTGTACAACTACAACTGTGTGCCCATGAAGATAGACCTTGGCAAGGTGTCGGGCGATAGGAAAAATGTGTGGTGGATGGATGCTGCCACAGGCTGTCTCGACTATATCGGCGAGTTCGACAGCCGCATCGTAACCTTTGCCCCACAGAAGGGAGTGCGAGGTGTGAGCGACGGCGTGTTCATAGCCATCGACAGTAGTAAGTATTATCTTGCCAAGGACCAAAAACAGATTGCCGACCAGGGTTTGGCAGGAAAACCGAGAGACCTGAACGAGTAGGTAACTCAGATAATACATGATTTTTTTATCTTTTTTAATCTCTTATCTTTTCCGTTTTCACAAAAATAAGCTAACTTTGCCGCCCAATTATACAAAAACATGAAAGTAATGATGGATGAAAAGCAGAGATTAAGAGAAGTTTACAAGGTGACTATAGCAGGCAGCATCATCAATGTGCTGTTGCTTGTGCTGAAGTTTATCGCAGGCATCCTGGGACATTCTGCCGCCATGATAGCCGATGCCATCCATTCGCTCACCGATTTCGCCACCGACGTAGTGGTGCTGGTGTTTGTCAAGCTCGGCAACAAGCCTATGGACAGGGATCATGACTATGGTCACGGCAAGTACGAAACCCTCGCCACAGCCATCATCGGCATCTCACTCTTTGCTGTGGGTATGATGATATGTTGGTCGGGGCTTGTCAAAACCTATCACGCCTTCTTAGGCGAAGAGCTACAGCAGCCAGGTATCGTAGCCCTTGTGGCAGCAGTGGTGAGTGTCGTACTCAAGGAGTGGGCTTACCAGTTCACGGTGCGTACAGGGCACAAGTATCATTCAGAGGCAGTGGTGGCCAATGCTTGGCATCATCGCAGTGACGCTCTGTCGAGTATCGGCACGATGATGGGTATTGGTGGTGCCATCCTCTTGGGCAGCCACTGGGCTGTGCTCGACCCTTTGGCAGCTATAGTGGTGAGCATCTTCATCATCAAGGCAGCTTGGTCGTTGGTGATGCAGAGTGTCAAGGAACTTACCGATGCCAGCCTCTCAGATGCAGAAGAAGCCGACATCGTGAAGACTGCTACCGAGGTGCAGGGAGTTTGCGAGATTCACAATCTGCGAACTCGTCGCATAGGCAACAAGATAGCCATCGAGATGCATGTCCGTATGCCTGGTTCACTCTCGCTCTATGTGGCTCACGAGCGTGCCACGGCCATAGAACAACGACTCAAGCAGAAGTATGGTGCCGATACCCATGTGGGCATTCATCTTGAACCCATCAAGATTAATGGTAGGTATCAGGCGCCAGAATAAAATAAGAGAGGGATTGTACTTCCCTAAAAAAGGGAATAGTGAGCTATAATTGTCGGAAAGTGGGTCTGAAAAGGCGTTTTCCGACAATTATAGCTTTATATTTGTCGGGAAACGGGTTAAAAAATGTATTTTCCGACAATTATACGGAAAGTTTTGATTATCTTTGCCTCTGTTTTTATAAGCTAATTATGGATAGAGGAGGATTATAATATGTTGATAGGTAGAAAGAAACAGCAAGCTGAGCTGAGGGATGCTTACAATTCCGATGACTCTAAATTCGTAGCGTTGTATGGAAGAAGGCGTGTAGGAAAGACTTATCTTGTTAAACAGACGTTTAAAGATGAGTTTACTTTTTTTCATTCCGGTCTTGCTAATGGATCTTTGCAAGAGCAACTTTATGGTTGGCGTTCTTCTTTAGAGGACGCTGGCCTCCAAGTGCCTTCTTCGCCCAAGCATTGGTTGGAGGCTTTTGATATGCTGAAAGAATTGATTCGTCAGTCATCAGCGAAGAAGAAAGTTATTTTTATCGATGAAATGCCTTGGATGGACACGCCGAGGTCTAAGTTTGTTACGGCATTGGAGTTCTTCTGGAATGGGTGGGCTGCGATGCGGAATGATGTCCTGCTTATCGTTTGTGGTTCGGCAACATCCTGGATTATCAACAAGATATTCCGTAATCATGGCGGTCTGCACAATCGTGTGAACTATCAGATTTTCTTAGAGCCTTTCACCCTTCACGAGTGTGAGGAATATAGTGAGGCTATGGGCTTCGCTTATTCCCGGTATGATTTGTTGGAGGCTTATATGGTGATGGGCGGTGTGCCTTACTATTGGTCTTTGATGGAGAAGGGGAAGAGTCTGGCTCAGAACATCGATTCTCTTTTCTTTGCACCCCAGGGACTTTTGCATTACGAGTTTAGGGAGCTGTATGATTCTCTTTTTCGCAATTCAGAACCATATATAGATGTGGTGAATGTATTGGGTAAGAAACTTGGCGGAATGCGCCGGGAGGAAATCGTATCAAGTTTAGGTGTTACGGATAGCGGAAATCTATCTCGTGTACTGGAAGATTTGGAACATAGCGGCTTCATAATCCGTACCAATTCTTATGGTGCCAAGAAGTATAATGCCATCTATCGCCTGATGGATAATTTTTCTTTGTTCTATCTGAAGTTTATGAAGGAGAATAGAACGGATGACCCAGAGTTCTGGTCGCACAATTATACTTCGCCTCTTCGCTATTCATGGTGTGGCTTGGCTTTTGAGCGAGTATGTTTTCAGCATATTCCTCAAATCAAGCAGGCACTTGGCATTTCGGGAGTGGTGACAAATACTTATTCCTGGCAGGTGAAGGACGATGAGATTTATGGTCCTGGTGCGCAGATTGATATGCTGATAGAGCGAGCCGATAACACCATTAATATCTGCGAAATGAAGTTTTCTCAGAACGAATTTGTGATAGATAAGGATTATGATGCGAATCTCCGCCACAAACTGGCTCGTTTTGGCGATAGTATCTCTCGTCGCAAGACCCTACGGCTTACAATGGTTACTACGTATGGAGTAGTGCATAATGCTTATTGGAACCGGGTACAGAGCGAAGTTGTGTCAGATGACTTGTTTTTGTGAAAAGTTATAAAAATGGGCGTTTTTCTTGTTTCTTCTTAAAAGGAACGAGCCTTGAAGTAACTGATGAAAAGTTCGCTTCAAGGCTCGTTTTTATTATATTGCCAGTTTATTACCAACCGAGGTTGACACTGGCACCAGCCATGATCCACAGCCCAGGCTGTTTGATGGCAGCGAGGTCGTAGTAGCGATGGCAGGTGATGTTGTCGGCCTTCACGTAGATGCTGTATTTCTTCTCATCCCACATGAGCTTGCAGTCTACCTTGGTATAGGGAGAGTAACCATTCATGCGTTGCTGCCAGCGCACAGCCCATGAGGCAGAGAGCTTTTTCCATATCTGATGATCCAAGCCGAAGACAGCTTTGTGCTTGAGATATTCCAAAGCATAGAGCGACTTGAGAATGTCGGCATCGGTTTTATGATCCTGGTAGATATAGGCATATCCCACCTTGATGCGTGTGATGAAGCAGTTGTGTATGAGCTCTCTCATGTAGATAGTAGCATCGAGGTTATAGCCCATGTTGTTGAGTTTTCCGATATTCATCACGTGATATTTGCTGTCGGCGAGTTCGGTTTCTGAAGTCTGTACCCAGTCTATCATGTTGGTGCCGTGTGCATAGAATCCGCTTACGGTTGCAGCTAAGCCCGTCTGTCGGTACTGTGCGCCTATCTTGAAGGTGGAGTTCTTCTCTGGGCTTAGTGTGATGTCGCCTTGTTGCACCACATTACTGATATATAGATCGGTGTAGGTAGGCATACGCAGCGCCTTGTTCCAGGAAGCAAAGAACTTCCAGTTGTTGTTAGGTCTATAGCTCATGTCTACGCCAGGATAGAAACGGAAGTCGTTGTCAAGTCCTGTGTTCTTATTGGCGAGGACACCTGCCGAGAGTGTGAAACCTCCGAAGATGAAGTTGTGCTCCAGCATGATGTTGGTATTGGTTCGCTCACCCTTACGCGTATATTGACGGTCGGAGCCATGTATGTTCTTATAGTCTTCTGCAGCCAGTGGCTCGCCGAGGGCAGTAGAGTAGATGCGCTCCTTGCTGATATCGAACGCTACGGCTGTCTTACCTAACATCCATGCTATATTGGCATTTAGTCCGCCTCCATATACATCCAGGTCGTGGTAGTTCTCGCCCGCAGCAGCGCCCGTTTTTCCGCGAGTCAGCTGATAGTGGTCCTTGAAGTTGTTGTAGTACACCTGTGGCGCGATTTCCCATGTTCTGCCCGGGTTGTGCAGGTTGAGGTTGATCGATGCCATTGTGTTGTCGGTCTTCTCATACTGGTTGTTGAACTTGGCGCTGTAGAATGTGTTGGCGCCGTAGCTCTGTTGGGCATATCCCACCTGTGCGTTGATATCGAAGCGTTGGTTGTAACTCAGGTTGACTTGTCCGAAGGCTTGTCCTTTCTCGAAGTCGCTGTTTTCAGTGCCACCATCCGAGCGCTTGTAGCCACCGCTGGCTGAGTAGGCGTGTGTCCACTTGCCTGTGGTGAATGAAGACTGTAGGCGTCCCTGTGTAGCGAAGCTGCCAAACGATCCACCCTCTACAAGTGCTGCCACTCCATCGTTTTGCGCTTTTCGAGTCACGATGTTGATGGCGCCATTGAAGGCTGATGTTCCGAAAATGCGAGAAGCAGCACCCTCGAGCACTTCGATGTGATCGATGTCGGCAAGTGCAACAGGAAAGTCGGAAGCATTGTGACCCGTCTGTGGATTTGAGATGTTGACACCATTCAGGAGAATGGTAATCTGGTCGAAGGTTCCACCATTGATGGAGATATCCGTCTGTACACCAAAGCCACCGCGCTGACGGACATCCACGCCAGTAGCTAATTTCAAAACATCATTGATGGTCTGCGCAGCCGCACGATGAATATCGTCGCGGGTAATGACAGACACAATCTTTGGCGACTGCTCAACAGTCATCGGAGCACGTGAGCCGGTAACGTTCACCGCATCGAGCTCGTAAGCCTTTCCTCCCTTATACAAGGTAGAGTCGGCCTTAACGCCCTCTGTGCTGATGCCTTCAGCCTTGGCATGGCTGAGTGTGGCAACGCTGAGTGCGCCTACGAGCACCTCTTTTCCCAAAACGGAGAAAAGAGCATAGCCTTTGTTAGAGAAGCGGTTGAACTTCAGGCTGTTGTGCTTGTTAAAAATTGATTTGTACATTTAAAAATGAATGTATAAAAATAATTGAAAAAAATAAGCCTTGGCTGTTTTGCCATGGGCTTTCGGCCTGCAAAGGTACTGCAAAAATCTGATTAAGCGAAGATATGGAGAATTTATTTTTCATTCTTGAGTGTGATTTTTTTTTACTGAAAACGAAGACAATACAAAAAAAACTCTATTCCTTACAATTATACGCAGTTTTTTATTATCTTTGCAGAAGATAAGCTGCACTCAACTTTCGCAAATGTGAAGGCTCTGCTAATGACACAACATAAAGGTGAGTTTCACCTTATTAAATATAATATAGATATGAAACAGATAGACATTAAGCAAATCAACGACAATGTTTTTGAGACGATAGGGAAGGAGTGGATTCTTGTGGCTGCAGGCAACAAGGATAAGTTCAACATGATGACAGCTTCCTGGGGTTGCCTGGGCTGGTTGTGGAACAAGCCCGTGGCAGTGGTGTTCATTCGTCCCGAGCGCTTCACACACGAGCTCATAGAGGCCAACGACACCATGACACTCTCTTTCTTGGGGCATAGTGAGGAAGCACGCAAGATATACAATTTCTGCGGTTCAAAGAGCGGACGCGACCTCGAAAAGTGTGAGGCCACAGGACTCAAGCCCGTCGTCTTGGAGGGCGGCAGTATCGGTTTCGAACAGGCCCGACTCACCTTGGAGTGCAGAAAACTCTATAAGGACAGTATGTCGGCAGAAAAGTTTATCGACAAAGACCTTCTGCAGTGGTATGGCGCCAAGGGCGGCTTCCACGATGTGTATGTGGTGGAAATCACTCATGCCTACGCCGAATAAAACTATCAAGAAGACTCATTCTCTCTTAGCAACAAAACAAACGCATTTGAATTATGGCACAAGGACAAACAGCAGTAAAAGAACGTCAGGATCTTGAGATCAAGAAGCCTAAACGTTATCAGGTACTTCTACACAACGACGACGTCACACCAATGGAATTTGTCGTCGACATTCTGTACACATGCTTCTTCAAGGCCGCCGAGGAATCCAATGCCATCATGCTCAAGGCCCATCGCGAGGGGAAAGCCTCGGTAGGCATCTACTGCTATGACGTGGCAAAGAGCAAGGTGGAGAAGGCGAGGAGGAAGATAGACAAGGCAAAGTATCCTCTCGAATTTACCATTGAGCCTGTGTGAAAAATTGATTTTGCAAAGTTGAGTAAAAAATAAGTATAGCTATGGAATTATTCCCAGGACTTACCCAATCCATGTCCTTCTTCTTTTGCAAGGCAATGGACAATGTAGTCTCATACCATCACGAGTTTCTCATGCCCGAGCATCTGCTGTTGAGCGTCATCGACCATCCCGAGGTTGCCCGTATCATGCGCCGGATGAAGATCGACCAAAAGTCCATGCGTCAGGAACTCGACGCGTGGCTTAAGCAGCAGGAGCGCATTCCCAAAGAATTCTCTCATGTGAAGCCAGAGCCTTCTGTGCTTTTCAAGGCGATGCACAGCTCTGCCTATCTGGTCAACCTGGCTGGCGGAGCAGGTGTGAAGCTCAATGTGACTCATTTCCTCACAGCCATGCTGACGCTTCCCTACACAGAGGCTCCTTATCTCATCGACAAGTACATCGGTGAGCAGGGCGAAAAGTTCACCCGACTCGTAGGTGAAAAGTTTCCCGATGAGGAAGATCCGGAAATGAAAGAGCTTAGCAAATTCTCTCCCCTGTTGGCGAACGAGAGTGAAGGCGGCCTTAGTGATGAAGAGTTGATGAACGAGATGAGGGCATTTATAGAAAGCGGAAGTTCCGACTTCGATGATGACGACGAAGACGGTGATGACGGCGACTTCTGGTATGATGACGACGATGACAACGATGAAGACGACGGCATCGACAACGATGAGTATGACGACCCTGAAGGCTGGCAGACCGGAAAACGCCATCCCTCCGACTGGCATAAGCTCGTCACCTGCATCTCTGACAAGGTAGACCAGCACAATCCGCTCATCGGCCGCGAGAAAGAACTCGACCGCACCATACAGGTGCTCTGCCGTGCCGAGAAAAACAATCCGCTGCACGTGGGCGAGCCTGGTGTGGGAAAGACAGCCCTCGTCTTCGGACTTGCCAAACTCATCAACGAGAATCAGGTGCCCGACCGCCTCAAGGGAGCCCGCATCTACGGCATGGACATCGGACAGATGCTTGCCGGATCGCAGTATCGTGGCGACTTCGAGAAACGCATCAAGATGGTGATGGACGGAGCTGCCAAGGAGGGCAATGTCATCATCTATATCGACGAGATTCACAACATGATAGGAGCCGGAAGAGGATCGGATGGCGGACCTGATGCCTCCAACATGCTCAAGCAGTATCTCGAGGCTGGCGACATCCGCTTCATTGGTTCCACCACCTACGAGGAGTACAACCGCTACATGGCGAAGAGCAAGGGCATCGTGCGCCGTTTCCAGCAGATCGACATCAAGGAGCCTTCCGTCGACGAAGCCATCAAGATTCTCGAGGGGCTGCAGCATAAGTACAATATCTATCATGGCGTCACCTATCGCAAGGACGCCCTCGAATATGCGGTGCGGGCCAGCGACAAGTACATCAGCAACCGCTTCCTGCCCGACAAGGCCATCGATCTCATGGATGAGGCCGGCGCCTATCTTGAGGTGCATCCTGCCAACCGCCAGCGCTCTTATGTCACCAAGGCCGTCATTCAGCAGATTCTCACCAAGGTGTGCAAGATAGACGCTGCCGCCATCAAGGACGAAGACAACTCTGCTCTGGCATCGCTGCGCCAACGAATGCTCGACAAGATCTATGGTCAGGACACAGCCGTCGACAAGGTGGTGGAAGCCGTGATGATGGCGAAGGCAGGACTCATCGACGACGACAAGCCTATGGCGTCGCTTCTCTTCGTAGGACCTACGGGAGTGGGCAAGACCGAGGTGGCACGCGTCCTCGCCCGCGAGTTGGGCATCGAACTGGTGCGCTTCGATATGTCCGAATACACCGAGAAGCATGCCGTTGCCAAACTCATTGGCTCGCCGGCAGGCTATGTGGGCTACGAGGACGGTGGACAGCTCACCGACGCTATCCGCAAGACGCCCAACTGCGTGCTTCTGCTCGACGAGATAGAGAAGGCACACAGCGACATCTACAACATCCTGCTCCAGGTGATGGACTATGCCCGACTTACCGACAACAAGGGTCAGAAGGCTGACTTCCGCAACGTCATCCTCATCATGACCTCTAATGCCGGAGCTCAGTATGCCTCGCAGGCCAACATCGGTTTCGCAGGCAATGTGAGTCGTGGTCAGGCGATGCTCGCACAGGTGAAGAAAACCTTCCGCCCCGAGTTCATCAACCGTCTTTCCGACACTGTGGTGTTCCACGATATGGACAGGCACATGGCAGAGCTTATCCTCGACAAGAAGCTTGCCCAGCTCGCCGACAAACTCAGCGCCAAGGGCGTCAGTATCGAGCTTACACCTCAGACGCGAGCCCAGCTCCTAAAGTGGGGATTCACCAAGGAGTATGGTGCCCGCGAGATGGATCGTGTCATCGGCAACCGCCTCAAGCCTGTGCTCATGAAGGCTCTTCTCTTCGGCAAGCTGAAGAAGGGTGGAAAGGCTGTGGTTAAGCTCGAAGGCAAGGAGCTGGTGATATAGGTAAGATGTTAACTTCTCTAACTCCTTAACTTCTCTAACTCTCCATTTGCAATTAATACTCAAAAAAAGAACAATGATATTTCAAATAGACGAGTCAACGCCTTATCCCACGTTTCCCGACCCACGCTCAGGCGATGAGGACGGACTCTTTGCTGTGGGCGGCGATTTAAGTATCGACCGCCTGCTGTTGGCTTACTGCCACGGCATCTTCCCCTGGTACAGTTTTCGCGACCAGCCTGATATTCTGTGGTATTGTCCCATGCAGCGCTTCGTCATCTTCCCCGAAGAGATACACGTGAGCCACTCCATGCGCACGCTCATCAACAAAGACCAATACAGCTACAGCATCAATGAGGCGTTCGATGACGTCATCGCACAGTGCAGCAAACTGCGCATCGAGCAAGATGGAGCCTGGCTGGGCGACGATATGATCAAGGCTTATACGGAGCTTCATCGTCAGGGCTTTGCCTCGAGTGTAGAAGTGTGGGACGATGCTACCGATCAGCTCGTGGGCGGACTCTATGGCGTCACCATCGGCCCTGTGTTTATTGGCGAGAGTATGTTCTCCCTCGTTCCCTCAGCCTCCAAGCTGGCGCTCATCTATCTGGCCCGTTTCATGCAGCGTAAGGGAATGAAACTCATCGACTGTCAGCTCGAAACTTCGCATCTCCGCTCCATGGGCGGTAGGTTTATCAGCTACGATGACTATCTGAAAATCATCAATGATGATGATGAGTCTTGATAACAGAAAATATTATCAAGATTTTTTGTTTTATCAAGAATTAGAGAAAAACAAATCCTGACTGAAAATCGACTTTGAACAAAATGACTTTGAACAAAATGACTCAGTCAGGATGTTGTAAGAAGCTATGACATTCTAATGTCTTAACCCCTTGATACTTTATAAAACTTATTTCTGAAATTCCATTAGAATATAGGTGTTCCGATGCAGCCGTTGGGTGCCTGGATGTGTAGCAGGGCACTTACGGTGGCGGCAATGTCGGTCATGTAGTGAGGCTGGGTAGTGGCACCATGCTGAATGTGCCATCCCATGAAGACCAAGGGAATGTGGATGTCGTAAGGATTCCAAGCGCCGTGGCTGGTGCCCTTCGCTACATCGTACTCATAATGGGCAGGCTTCAGAACAATCTGCACGCCTCCGCTGCGCTCGCGGTTGTAGCCGTTGATGGCACGGAACTTCAACTGCTCGGGAATGCTCTCGGTCGAGGTCTTCTCCATGTCGAAGGCATAGTGCACAATCTTCTCTTTCTTCAGACGGTTGACTACCACCTGCTTCACGGCAGCATAGTCGAGACCAGCCTCCTCAATGGTGGCGGTGTTGAAGAACACCTGATAGTTCATGATTGTCATCACGAGGTCTTTGTCGGTGTTGAACTTAGCCTTGAGCTCTTGGTTAAGTTCCTTGACCATAGATTTCCCGTTCCAGATGCCGGCAGGTATGCGCTGGTCTTGCAGGAAGGCGGCATTGTTGACAGCACCATGGTCGGCAGTGAGGAAGGTGAGATAGTTACCCTTGCCGATGGTCTTGTCGAGATAGGCGAAGAAGTCGGCAAGCGCCTGGTCGAGGCGCAGATAGCAGTCTTCGGTCTCAACGGCGTTGACTCCCACCTGATGGCCGATGTAGTCGGTGCTCGAGCAGCTGATGGTGAGCAGGTCGGTGTCGGTGTTTTTGCCTAAGTTCTCGCCCTCGATGGCAGCCTTGGCAATATCGAAGGTGAGGTTGCAGCCGAAGGGCGTGTTGCGGATGATCTTGTAGCCATGCTTCTTGTAGAGAGCAGCGAGGTCGAGAGGCAACTGTGCCTTCTCGTCGTCGACGATGCCGTTCTCGTAGTTGTTGGCGTCGGCTGTGCTCTGCTGATAGGTGTCGATAGGGTAGAGGGTTTCCCACTTCTGCGAGAGATATTTCTCTGCCAGCTTACGCTTGTTGAACTTGTTGACCCACTCGGGCAGTTTGTCCATATAGAAGGTGCTGGTGATGAATCGTCCTGCCTTGTCGTCGAACCAATAGGCACCGTTGGCATGATGTCCGGCAGGAAGGATGGCGGCGCGGTCTTTCAGCGCCACGCCAACGACCTTGGAGTGGTTGTTGGTGGCAAGGCGCAGCTCGTCGCCGATGGTTGTCACCCACAGATTGCGTGGCGACATGTAGCCTGCCTTTCCATCGGAGCCTACAGGTTTCACTGTGTTGTCGCCCACGCAGTTGACAATTTTTCCGTCTTTCACAAAGGCGTTGCCGGCAATGCCGTGTATTGAGGGCACGGAGCCTGTCCAGACGCAAGAGTGTCCGATGGCAGTGACGGATGGGATGTAAGGTATCTGGCAGTTTTCTACGCTGAAGCCTTCGCCGAGCATTCGTTTGAATCCGCCTTCACCATAGCGGGCATAATAACGATAGAGATAGTCCCATCTCATCTGGTCGATCACAATGCCCACCACGAGCTTGGGGCGTTCGGGTTGTGCCTGAGCTATTCCGCAGAAGGCACAGAGAATGAAAATCAGTCGATAAATTCTGTTCATTTTTTATAGGGTTACTGTTTAATACTCAACTTTCCATAAGTGAAGTGTTCTATGAATGTTTCTGCAAAGATTGTACAAACGAGCGCAATGAAAACTTGTTTTCAAATTGCCGAGTGCAGTCAATCTTCTGCAAAGTTAAATAAAAAAACTGATTAAGCGAAGAGAATGATTTTTTATTTCTAAAATCGAAGGCTATCTCAAAGAAAATGCGTAATTTTGTTGCCGAAACTAATCACAGACTAACCACTAAACAAAAACAATAAAACAAAGTATGAGAAAATTACTAACTTCAACTATTCTCCTCGCCCTGGCTCTTGTGGCGAAGGCAGAAGTGAAAATGCCAAAGATTTTTGGAGACAACATGGTGTTGCAGCAGCAGACCGACTGCAATCTGTGGGGAACTGCCGATGCGGGCAAACAGGTGAAGGTGCGCACATCGTGGGATGGAAGAACCTACAAAGCCCAGGTCGATGCTCAGGGCAAGTGGCGGGTGGCTGTGCGAACGCCTCAGGCTGGCGGACCTTACGACATCACGCTGACCGATGGCAAGACGCTTACCCTGCACGATGTGCTCATCGGAGAGGTGTGGATCTGCTCGGGACAGAGCAATATGGAGATGCCGATGAAGGGGTTCACGTCGCAGCCTGTGGAGGGAACTGTCAACGAACTGATGACCTGTAAGGACGACCTTCTGCGCCTTTTCACCGTGAAACGCAATGCCCGGCTGCATCCCGTAGACGATGTGGAGGGCAGCTGGAGCAAGGCGCAGTCGGAGAGCGTACGCGACTTTAGTGCGGCAGCCTATTACTTCGGCAAGTCGCTGCGCAAGTCGCTCGGCGTGCCTGTAGGACTCGTGCTGACAGCATGGGGAGGAAGTGCGCTGGAGGCATGGCTCTGTGCCGAATGGATGAAGCCCGAATGGATGGCACGCTTCCCGCATCTGCACTCACCGCTGACACAGGAGGATGTCGACAAGAGTAAGCAGCGCTGTCCTACGGCGCTGTACAACGGCCAACTGCACCCCATCATCGGCTACACCATGCGCGGCGTAATCTGGTATCAGGGCGAGGACAACTGCAAGCGATACATGTATTACACCGACCAGATGGAAGCTCTCGTAGGCGGATGGCGCAAGGAGTGGAAGCAGGGCAACTTCCCCTTTTACTATTGCCAGATAGCTCCCTACGAGTACGACCGGATCACGAAGAACACCATCAGCCAGCTGCTGCGCGAAAAACAGATGGAGGCAGAGAAACGCATCGACAACTGCCGCATGGCGGTGCTGATGGATATTGGTTTGGAATATGGCATTCATCCTCGCAAGAAAGCCGAGGTGGGCAACCGATTGGCGCTCCTGGCGCTGAAAGGAACCTACGGCATGAAGGGACTGCCCGACTATGCCACCTACAAGGCTGTGACGATGCAGGGCGACACGGCAGTGGTGACATTCGACCATTGCAGGGCTGGAATCTATTTCGAGAACGGTCCTGAGAGCGACAACTTCGAGATAGCGGGTGAGGATAAGGTGTTCCACAAGGCTAAGGCGTGGATAAGCCGCAACAAGGTGTTTGTAAAGAGCGATGAGGTGAAGAAACCTGTGGCTGTTCGCTATGCCTGGCGCAACTGGGCGAAGGGCGACCTTTTCCACGATGGATTGCCCGTGAGCTCTTTCCGCACGGATCGGTGGGAGGTGGTTGCGCCTTAACTCCAGAAACAGCGGATAAATCCTCAATCTTCTCCCCGGTAAACTCTTTCGTAAGCCTCTTGCATCTGTTGCAGCGAAAAGTGGCTCATGGCATACTGTCGGGCTTGTTCAGCCCAGAGAGCTCTCTCGCCTTGAGGAATGGTATGGGTGAAGAGGCGCATGTAGGCATCGATGTCGTTGTGCTCCACCTTGAGCGGCCAGTCGGCGGGCAGCGTGTCGGAGAGCCCCTTGGCATCATTGATGATGACGGGCGTGCCCTCCATGCTTGCCTCGATGGACAGCAGCGCCAGACCCTCGTGCTCTGAAGGCATGAGCAGATAGTCGAACGAACCGAGATAAGCCGACAGGCCGAAGAGTGGCGGATGGATGCTGGCATTGGGCGCATCGCCTATTCTGTGGATGAGCATGTCCTTGAGTCTGCCGTTGCCGAAGATGTGGAAGAAGTAGCGGTCGTTGCAGCTCAACCTCTCCACGATGTCGGCCAGATGGCTGATGCCTTTCTGCTCCTCCATGCGTCCGGCAAAGAGGATGTTGACTTTTCCCTCCATAAGCCCGGGATACGTCTTCCGCTCCTGGCAGGGCGCAATGCCATTATATATAATAGGTGGCAGGGCGTGGTAAGCTTTCTGATAAGTATCGAGCACCGAGGTGGAGATGGCGATGTTGGCATTCTTCGACTGCAGCCAAGCTTCCACCTTGCTGCCCGTCTTCTGCATACCGTGCCACAGCGACGTGTTGTGAATGGTGCGCACCACGCGGCAATGGCGGGCGAGACGGGGAAAGAGATGGAAAAACCGATAGACCGCCCATTCGGGAATCTCGCTGTGGCAGTGGACGACTGTAGGACGATACTTCAGGAAGAGGAATACAAACCACAACGGAAACAGCAGCGCTGCCGTCTTCTCGAAGAGGTAGTGAAACGGCACTGCGGGAACGGGTGAGCGGTGGAAGGCGATGTGAGCCGCTTTCATCTCGCCGATAAACTGCCGTGTGAAGGGCGAACGGCCTCTCACGACCTCGACAATATGATACTCGAAGTCGGGATTCTCGGACAGAGCAATGTTGAGTGCCACGCGCTCGGCTCCGCCCATGTCGAAGTGGGATATGATATGGAATATTCGTTTCATACGACAAAAATAAGCAAAATGTTTTGAACTTCAAACAAATAGTGCTAATTTTGCAGAAAATATAACAGAAAAATGGCAGAAACATTAAAGGAGAAAACGGCTAAAGGATTGTTTTGGGGAGCTATGAACAGTGGCTCCACACAGGTGCTCAACATCTTGTTCGGCATCTTCCTGGCACGCTTGCTCTCGCCTGCCGACTATGGAATCATCGGCATACTCACCATCTTTACACTCATTGCTGGCAATCTGCAGAGCAGCGGATTCACGCAGGCTTTGGTCAACCTGAGACATCCCACCGACCGCGACTACAACTCGGTGTTCTGGTTCAATGTCATCGTGAGTTTTGTGCTCTATGTGGTGCTCTTCTTCAGCGCTCCGCTGATAGCGGCTTTTTTCCATCAGCCCTGCCTTGTATGGCTGTCGCGCTTCGTGTTTCTGGCTTTTTTCATCTCCTCGTTTGGCATCGTGCAGAATGCCTACATGACCAAGAATATGATGAACAAGGAGATAGCCATCGTGAGCTTCGTGGCGCTCATATCATCGAATGTGGTGGGCGTGTGCCTCGCCTTCAGCGGCATGGCCTACTGGAGCCTCGCATGGCAGCAGGTAATTTTTATTACGGTGCTCAACTTTGGCAGATTCTATTACACAGGCTGGCGGCCACAGCTGCATATCGACTTCGGACCGGTGAGGCAGATGTTCGCCTTCAGCGTGAAGCTGCTCATCACCAATATCATCAACACTGTGAGCAACAATGTGCTGACCTTTATCTTCGGTCGTTTCTATCCTATTGACGATGTGGGCAACTACTCGCAGGCTTACAACTGGAACACCAAGGCCAATTCGTTTATCTCCAACACGGTGGGGCAGATAGCGCAGCCCGTGCTCTCGTCGGTGAAAGACGACCGGGGCAAGGAACAGCAGGTGTTTCGCAAGATGTTCCGCTTCACCTCCTTTCTCTCCTTCCCGCTGATGTTCGGACTGGCACTGGTCTCGCACGAGTTCATCCTCATCACCATCAGCGACAAGTGGATAGCGAGTGTGCCCCTGCTGCAGATTCTCAGCGTGAGCGGGGCCTTCGTTCCGCTGTACACACTCTATCAGAACCTCGCCATCAGCAACGGACGCTCGGATGTTTACATGTGGTGCAATCTGGGGCAGGTGGTAGGATTGCTGGCGTTGGTGCTTTGCTGTCACAGCTACGGCATCTACTGGATGGTTGTGGCTTACACAGCCTTTATGATATTGTGGCTGCTGGTGTGGCAGGGCGCCATCAGACACATCACAGGCTTGCGCTTCAGGGATGTCTGTCTTGACACACTTCCTTTCCTGTTCTGTGCGGCAGGCTGTATGGTGGCAACTTATTATCTCACCTGCTGGCTGTCGAACATCTACCTGCTCTTGCTGGTAAGAATCATCCTGGCTTCTTCGCTCTATTTTGCAGTCATGAAGCTTCTTCGCGTCAAGATACTCGAAGAATGTCTCACATTCATGAAGAAAAAGAAAAAATAGTGTGCAGAAATCTCCGTTCCGTAGCTTGGAATGTCCGTTCCGTGATTCGGAATGGCCGTTCCGTGATTTGGAATGTCCGTTCCGTGATTTGGAACCAGGGCAAACGCATCAAACTTTTTACCTTTTAACATATAGGTATTAATGTTATATCTTATTGAATATTAACTATTTATATTTGCTTATACCAAAAATATTTTGTATC
>ERZ780033.116-NODE-116-length-29704-cov-32.3067_pt1 | contig 29704 bp, 19 predicted proteins | sample MGYA00511024_ERZ780033 | MGnify/ENA primary metagenome ERZ780033 (study PRJEB29588, sample SAMEA2157043) | human gut metagenome | biome: human gut; feature: human-associated habitat; material: faeces | place: Denmark | collected 2008/2010 ... | reverse complement strand
ATGTAGCGCCGTATACGAGACCCGTACGTACGGTGCAATGAGAGGTGCTGGGGGTAACTCCCCACATCTACTCTATTGTATAACTTGTTCTTTCTGTAATGTTTATATGAGATTGCTGACATTGCCGAATGATTCGTATTTTAGTGCTTTTTCTTGGGTTTTAATAGCGACCTCGTCATTCCCTTTATCGTCTGGATCCGTCCTTCTTTAAATGAAAAATCGGATAAGAATGTTGAAAATCAACTTCTTATCCGATATTAGTTGCGGCGGCAGGACTCGAACATGCGACCTCCAGGTTATGAGCCTGGCGAGCTACCAACTGCTCCACACCGCGATATAATCAACTCATTTCTGAATTGCGAGTGCAAAGGTACTAACTTTTCTTGAAATGACCAAATGTTTTCTGTATATTATTACCGTTTTAACGGATTTTAAAGTTTATTATTTGCTTATATCGAATTAAAGCACTAAATTTGCACACAGATAATTTATTGTGCAACTAATAATAACAGGGGGACTTTGACATGTCAATATCCAAAACTCGACAGAAACTGGTAGACGTTGCTCGGCAACTTTTTGCAAAGAATGGTATAGCCAACACGACGATGAATGACATTGCTGTGGCTTCGGGCAAGGGAAGACGAACGCTGTATACTTATTTTAGTAGGAAAGAAGATGTATACTATGCGGTTATCGAATCAGAGTTGGAACGTCTTTCCGACAAGTTGGATGAGGTGGCAGCCTGCAAGATACGACCTCAAGACAAGATTATCGAATTGATTTATACCCATTTGAGTATGATCAAAGAAACCGTGGTTCGAAACGGTAACCTTCGAGCAGAGTTTTTCCGTAATATCTGGATGGTAGAAAAGGCTCGCAAGAACTTTGATGAAGACGAGATTGAACTTTTCAGAAAGGTTTATACTGAAGGAAAGGAAGACGGTGAGTTTGACATAGAGAACGTAGATTTGGTTGCCGATATCACCCACTATTGTATCAAAGGTTTGGAGGTACCCTTCATCTATGGTCGTCTGGGGCATGGCTTGACTGAAGAGAGCAGCAAGCCTTTAGTTGCCAAGGTGGTGTATGGTGCTTTAGGAAAGTCTGGACTAAAATTGTAAACCGAAATTTATATTTAATGTTATCAATGTCGAACATGAAATTTGATGTCGAACATATTATATATAATAAGGTGTATAGTCAGACTCTAAGCAGAAAGTATTCAACATGCTCTGCCAAAGAGTATTCAATATATCCAAGTAGAGAATTTTATAAACACATCATAAACTATAAAACAAAACAAAATGGGATTATTAACAGGTAAGACAGCCCTTGTAACAGGAGCTGCCCGCGGCATCGGAAAGGCTGTCGCAATGAAATTCGCCTCAGAGGGCGCAAACATCGCATTTACAGACCTCGTTCTTAACGATGACATGGCTGCCGGTTTGGAGGCAACACGCAAGGAAATCGAGGCTCTTGGTGTAACTTGTCGTGCTTATGCAGGCAATGCTGCCGATTTCGAGGAGACAGAGAAGACTGTTAAGCAGGTACAGGCAGACTTTGGTTCTATCGATATCTTGGTAAACAATGCAGGTATTACCAAGGATGGTTTGATGCTTCGTATGTCAGAGGCTCAGTGGGATGCAGTTCTGAATGTAAATTTGAAGTCTGCGTTCAACTTTATCCATGCTTGTTCACCTATCATGCTCCGTCAGCGCAGTGGCTCTATCATCAACATGGCTTCTGTAGTAGGTGTTCATGGTAATGCTGGTCAGTGTAACTATGCTGCTTCTAAGGCAGGTATGATTGCTTTGGCTAAGTCTATTGCCCAGGAGTTGGGTCCTAAGGGTGTACGTGCTAATGCTGTAGCTCCAGGTTTCATCGAGACAGCTATGACAGCTCAGTTGCCAGAGGATATCCGCAAGGACTGGATGAAGAAGATTCCTTTGCGTCGTGGTGGTCAGACTGAGGATATTGCAAATGTTTGTCTCTTCCTCGCTTCTGATATGTCCAGCTACGTTAGTGGTCAGGTTATCCAGATTGATGGTGGTATGAATATGTAATCTATCTGTATCAGAACGTGCAAGTAGTTTACGAAGATAATCATATAATTATTGTCTCAAAGAGAAGTGGTGAAATCGTGCAGGGCGATAAGACCGGCGACGAGCCTCTCTCAGAGACGGTAAAACAATATATCAAGGCGAAGTATCAGAAACCGGGAAATGTGTTCCTGGGTGTGGTACATCGCCTTGATCGTCCTGTATCAGGACTTGTTGTTTTTGCCAAGACTTCCAAGGCGCTCAGCAGATTGAACAATATGTTCAGAGACGGCGAGGTGCACAAGACCTATTGGGCCATAGTTAAGAATAAGCCCCGTTTGGAAGAGGCTGAGCTGGTGAATTGGATTGTGAGAAACGAGAAGCAGAACAAGAGCTACGCCTATGATCATGAGGTGAAAAACTCGAAGAAGGCGATTCTGCGTTACAAGATGATAGGTTCTTCCGACCATTACTCTTTGCTTGAGGTGAATCTGTTGACAGGACGTCATCACCAGATAAGATGCCAGTTGGCAAAGATGGGATGTCCTATCAAGGGAGATTTAAAGTATGGTGCTCCTCGCAGCAATCCCGATGGCAGCATTTCATTGTTGTCGCATAGGGTTGAGTTCGTTCATCCTGTATCTAAGGAGACTATCGTCGTAGAGGCTCCTTTGCCCGATGACAATCTATGGAAGGCGATAGCGCCATAACCGATAGAATCCATATCACTGATACCATAGGCGATGGTTAGTAAGAAATTGACTTCAGTTTTACAATATAAAACTTAGAATCCATGTCTACAAAGAAAAAATGCGGAATTTGGGCAGCAGTTATCGTATTTACCCCGATATTGCTGATAGCTTTGCTGACTTTGTTGCTTTATCTGCCACCTGTGCAGAACTGGGCAGTGAAGCGCGTGGCTGCCTATGCTTCCGAGTCTACAGGCATGGATATTACAGTAAAGCACGTGGAACTGGTCTTTCCACTGCGATTGGGTGTTGAGGGTGTGAAGGCGCTTCAGCCCATTGATTCGTTGAAAAACAGTAATGATGTAACTCTCAGAAATAAAAAAGATACAGTTGCTGATATAGAAAAAATGGTAGTTGACATTCAGTTGATGCCTTTATTCAAGCAGCAGGTAATGGTGGACGAGTTGGACTTCAGACGTATGAAGGTCAACACCACCAACTGGATACACGAGGCGCGTATCAAGGGTGATGTCGGGCAGATGGCATTGCGTGCCCATGGCATCGACCTGAGCAAGGAACTTGTCCATGTAGATGACGCCTTGTTGTCGGATGCCCGTCTGTCGGTAGAACTGAGTGATACCGTACCTCCCGATACTACGCCAAAGACCAACAAGTGGAAGGTGAATATCCAGAAGCTCAAGTTGAAAAACACAGCTTTGGCGCTTCACATGCCAGGAGATACTCTCAGGGTAAATGCCTATATGGGTGATGCTACGGCTCATGGTACCTACCTCGATCTCTTCAAAGGACTTTATCAAGTGCGTGCCCTCGACTGGCGAAAGGGCAGGGTAACTTACGACAATTATCAGACAGAAATGCTGGCTGGTAAGAATATCTCTGTGCTTCGTCCGGCAGAAGGTCTGGACTTCAACCACATTGCCTTGTTGGATATGACCTTGAAGGCAGACTCATTCTATTTCTGTGACTCGAAGATAGATGTAAAGATTCGTCAGGCACAGTTCAGAGAACGCTGTGGTCTGAACGTACAGCAGATGTATGGCCGGTTTGTGATGGATTCATTGAAGTTGCAGTTGCCCGACCTCTGTCTGCGAACTCCTTCCTCCACTCTTCAGACCATGGTCGACATGGACATGAATGCCTTTGCCGACAGCGCTCCTGGCAAGTTGACTGCTATGATACGAGGCAGTATCGGCAGAGAAGACCTCATGCTTTTTGCCGGTGCATACATGCCTCAAAAGATGCGTCGGAACTGGCCTTATTATCCTATGGAGGTTGCCGGTACAGTAAAGGGAAACATGCAGCGTCTTAGCTATTCGGGTTTGAAACTCAATTTGCCTTCAGCCTTCCAGTTGTCCTCCGATGGTTGGTTGGCACATCTCAACGATATGTCTCAGATGAAGGCGAAAATACATTTAGATGCGCGTACCTATCATTTGGGATTTGTTACAGCGATGCTTGATCCGGCTCTAATGAAGGATGTGCGTATCCCTAATGGCATGATCCTGAAGGGAGATGTCGCAGTGGACGGCTCTAAGTATGCCACCAAGATGACCTTGTGGGAAGGTCGTGGACGAATGAATGTAGAAGCATCTGTTGTTACTCATACAAAGAAAGACGGAAGTCTCGACATGAACCACCTGGCCTATCGTGCCAAGGTGCAAGCCCATCAGATACAGGTGAGTCATTTCCTGCCTCATCAGGAACTTTACTCTTTTACAGGATCGATGGAAGCCCAGGGCGTGGGCACTGATTTCTTGTCCAACCATACTCGACTCAACGCCAAGGCAAAGGTGGCACAGCTGCATTATGGCAAGTATCACATCAACAACCTGTTGGCTGTTGCCCATGTAGCAAATGGTAAAGTACATGCAGACATCGACAGCAATAATCAGTTGCTCAAGGGATTGGTGAGCTTGGATGCGCTGACCAACAGCAAGAATCTGGAAGCAACAGTAGTAGCTGATGTCAGGAATGCGGACCTTTACCTCATGGGACTCACCAAGGTGCCTATGAGAGCAACTGCCTGTGGACAGGTAGACCTGAAGACCAACCTGAAGGAGGACCACTACCTGCAGGCTATGTTGGGCAGTATCGTCATCAAGACTCAGCAGAAAGAATATCGTCCCGTGGATATTGTTGCCGACGTGTTGACTCGTCGCGATACAACCCATGCCGTACTCAATTGTGGTGACTTCCATCTTCGTATGGACACCCATGGAGGTTATAAAAAGTTGCTGTCAAGACTTGATGAACTGCAAAGCGAGGTGATGAGTCAACTCAAGAACCGACGTATCGACCAGGTGGCTATCCGTCGCGAGTTCCCCTTGGGTCGCATCACTCTTACCACAGGAAAAGACAATTTCATCTCCCGTTTTATCGAGTACAACGGCTATCATTTCAAGACGGTGGACATGGATCTTCGTACCTCACCCATATCAGGTCTGAACGGTCATCTTAATATCGACTCTTTGGTGGCACAAGGTGTACAGTTGGATACGGTTCGTGCCAACGTGATGACCCAGGGCGACACCATCCGGTATACGGCGAGGATTGTGAACAACAAGAAGAATCCGCAATACGTATTCCAGGCATTGGTGGATGGCGAGTTGGCAGAGCGAGGCTCCGATATCGCTGCGCGCATCTATGATGCCAACGGCAAGTTGGGCGTGCGTGTAGGTTTGGCGGCAATGATGCAGGAAAACGGCATCAAGGTGAGTCTTACCGATACTCATCCTATACTGGGATATAAGAAATTTACAGCCAACGATGACAACTATCTGATGCTGGGACGCGATATGCGTATCTCTGCCAAGCTTCAGCTGGAGTCCAGCAAGGGAATGGGTGTGCGTATCTACTCTAACGACGGCAATGAGGATGCCCTGCAGGATATCACTATCGGCATGACCCGTTTTGATTTGGACAAGGTACTGAGTGTCATACCTTATATGCCTGATGTCTCAGGTATCATGAATGGCGATTTCCATATCGTGCAGACCAAGGAGGCCTTGTCTGTATCGTCCAATCTATCGGTCGACAACTTGGTTTACGAGAATTGCCCGATGGGTAATGTCGGCTCCGAGTTCGTGTATATGCCTATGAGCGATGGCACTCATGCCGTCGACGGAATACTGAAATATAACGATGAGGACGTAGCCACCATCAAAGGTACTTACCAGTCGGAGGGCGAGGGCTATCTCGACGCTACTGTCGGCATGGACAAACTGCCGCTCCACTTCATCAATGGATTTGTGCCCGACCAGCTTGTTGGTCTGGAAGGTTGTGGTGAGGGAAGTCTTACCATCAAGGGCTCGTTGAGCAAGCCACAGGTAGACGGCGAGATATACATGGACTCTGTTTATTTAGTGAGTGTGCCTTACGGACTGAGGATGCGTTTCGACAACGACCCAGTGAGGATAGCCGGCAGTAAGTTGCTCTTCGAGAACTTCATGATGTATGCCAACAATGAGAGTCCGCTCAACATACAGGGCTATCTGGATTTCTCCAATCTCGATAAGATGATGCTTGATGTCAGGATGCGTGCCCAGAACTTCCTCCTGGTAGATGCTAAGGAGAATGCCCGTTCCGAGGCTTTCGGTAAGGCGTATGTCAACTTTTTGGGAAGTATGCGTGGCGCCTTGTCTAATCTGAAGATGCGAGGTAAGCTCGACGTGCTGGGTAATACCGACATGACTTATATCCTGCGAGAGTCGGAACTCACCACTGATACTCAGCTTGAGGAGTTGGTGAAGTTTACCGATTTCAAAGACAGTAAGCAAGAGACGGTGGTGCGTCCAAAACTCGAAGGCTTTGATATGCTCTTGGGTATGTCGATAGATGAGTCTGCCCGTATTCTTTGTGCGCTGAATGCCGACAAGTCCAATTATATTGACCTTGTGGGTGGAGGCGACTTGCGTATGACTTACAATCCTGCCGACAATCTGCGTCTGTCGGGTAAGTACACATTGAGTAATGGCGAGATGAAATACTCCTTGCCTGTCATTCCTCTGAAAACCTTTACCATTCAGGACGGAAGTTATATCGAGTTCACGGGCGATCCTTTCAATCCTACGCTCAACATCACGGCTACCGAGAAGATCAAGTCGACCGTGAATGAAGGGCAGGGTACAGGCCGATCGGTAGATTTCGAGTGTGGGGTAAAACTGTCGCAGACACTGAATAAACCTGGTATACAGTTTATCATCTCAGCACCTTCCGACATGAACGTCCAGGATGAGTTGAACACGATGAGTGTGGACGAACGCGGCAAGGTGGCTATCACCATGCTGGCTTCGGGCATGTATCTTGCCAACGGCAATACCAATACGTTCTCAATGAACAGTGCCCTCAGCTCGTTCCTCAATTCCGAAATCAACAACATTGCAGGAACCGCCATGCGCTCCATGGGACTTGATATAGGCATGACAGTTGACAACTCTCTCAATGCTGCCGGTGCATTGCATACTGACTACAATTTCAAGTTTGCCAAGCGATTCTTCAACAATCGTCTGAGCTTCAGTGTGGGCGGTCAGGTTTCTTCGGGAGCCGAGATGGAGAATGCTGTCAACAACGATACCTTCTTTAATAATGTGGAGATACAATATCGACTCAACGATGGAGCCAGTCAGTATATCCGAGGTTTCTACAACAACAACATCTACGACTGGTTAGAAGGTCAGATCGGCGAGTATGGTGTAGGTTTCATGTGGCGTAGAAAATTGCAGCGCTTCAGTGATATCTTCCGCTTTAAAACCGAGAAACAGGCTTTGCCACGTGCTGCAGCCGACACCCTGAAGGCTGTGCCTGCAGCTGTTCAACAAAAATGAAAAAGCAAATGATGATAAACAGAAAGTGCATTCCCTATAATCATTCCCGCGGCTTCCGCCTGTTGGCTATGGTATTTGTTGCCATAGTGGTGGTTGCCGCAGGTACATCTTGTTCTTCCACGAGTGCTCTCAAGGAAGGCGAGCAGCTCTTCACGGGTCTGAAGAAAATAGAATATACCGATTATGAGCCAGGCGGTTATGCCGATTCTACGATTCTCGAAATGGAGTCGGTACTGGCTTCTGCCCCTAATGGAGCCCTCTTCGGCAGCAGTTATTATCGCACGCCTTTCCCTGTTCGCCTGTGGGTTTGGAATGCTTTCTCGCAGTCGGATGGCGCCATAGCCAAGTGGATTACCAAGGCATTCGGCTCACGTCCTAAATTGATGGGCAATGTGAATCCCCGATTGCGTGCACAGGTAGCAGAGAACCAGCTTGCCAAGTATGGCTATTTTCATGGCAAGGTAAACTACGAGATTCTGATCCAGAAAAATCCCAAGAAGGCCAAGTTGGCTTATCATGTGTCTTTGGGTCCGTTGATGACCATTGATACGTTGCAGTATGTCAATTTCCCATCAGTAGTCTCTGCTTTGATCGATTCCACCCGTCAGGAGGCTTTGGTACATACGGGCAGCCCATTCAATGTACCTCGCCTGGAAGGTGAGCGTCAGCGCCTTACCCGTCTGTTTCGCAACAATGGCTATTATTTTTATCAGAATGGCTATGCCTCCTATCTTGCTGATACCTTAGATGTGCCAGGCAAGGCAAGCATGAAGATGATCATGGCCGACAGTCTTGACTCGCAGGTCACCCGCCAGTGGTATCTCGGCAATATCAATATCAACTTCCGCAAGCAGTTTACAGAAGAGCTTACCGATTCTTTCTGTCGCCGTTACCTCAATATCCGTTATCATGGCAAGAAGATGCCTATCCGTGCGGGTGTGGTGTTGCGCGACTTGAACTTGCGTCCCCGACAGCTATACAGGGTAGAGAACGAGGAGAAGGCGCGCCAGCATTTGCAGTCGATGGGAGTCTTCAACTATACCAGCCTTCAGTTTACTCCTCGTGACACCACAGCTCAGTGCGACACCTTGGATGCCACACTCGACCTGATTTTCGACAAGCCTTATGATTTCTATATAGAGACCAATGTCAAGGGCAAAACCACAGGCCGTGTAGGTCCCGAGTTGGTTGTAGGTTTTACCAAGCGCAATGCCTTCCGTGGAGGCGAGAAGCTCGATATCAATCTGCATGGCTCTTATGAGTGGCAGACAGGCGAGAAGGGCAACGGAGCCAGCTCCAACCATATCAATTCCTATGAGTATGGTTCGGATGTGTCACTCTCGTTCCCAAGCATCGTCACCCCGTTCAATCTATTTACGACCATGGCACAGCGTGAGCGCCGTTTCCGCAAAGGTCATATCCCGCGTTCATTCTATGGTGTTCCTTCCACCACAGTGAAGACCTCGATGAATGTGCTCAACAGGGCAGGTTATTTCCGTCGCCATGTGGTGTCGGGTGAACTTACCTACGACTGGGCTACTTCAGCCAAGCATCGCCATTCGTTCAGTCCTTTAGTGTTGTCGTATGAGTTTATGAACAGCCGTACCGCAGCCTTCGATGAGGCCATTTCTGAGAGTCCTTATCTGCAGATAGCCATGCGCGACCAGTTTGTACCCAAGATGAGCTACACCTATACTTATACCAGTCCGGCGAAATACCGTCATCCCATCATCTGGTCGACGACTGTCAGCGAGGCAGGCAACATCCTGTCGTTGGGTTATCTCTGTACAGGCAAGAAGTGGAACGACGAGGACAAGGAGATGTTCCGCAATCCTTATTCCCAGTTCCTGAAGTTGGAGACCGACTTTGTGAAGTACTGGCGCATCGCTGAGCATTCCACCTTGGTGGGTCACCTCAATGCGGGTGTGGTATGGAGTTATGGCAACAGCGAGAAGGCGCCTTATTACGAGCAGTTCTACATTGGCGGTGCCAACAGTGTGCGTGCTTTCAATGTGCGAAGCATTGGTCCCGGCCAGTATCTGCCTACAGGCAGCAAGTATTCCTATATCGACCAGACAGGCGACATTAAGTTTCTTGCCAACATTGAGTATCGTCCTCGCATCTGGGGCGACCTGTATGGAGCCTTGTTCCTTGATGCCGGCAACGTGTGGACACTTCGTAGCGAGGAGCATAGTCCGCAGGGACAGTTCAAGTTCCGAAAGTTCTTCAAGCAGATGGCTGTGGGCACGGGTGTGGGTGTACGCTATGATATGGGTATGTTCGTCATCCGTGTAGATTGGGGTGTGGGGCTTCATGTGCCTTACGAAACCAGCAAGAAGGGCTTCTACAATATCGATTCCTTCAAAAACTCGCATAGCCTCCATCTGACTGTGGGTTATCCTTTCTGATTTTTGCCGGTAGTCGCATAGATGTAGACGAATGAAATATAAATCGCCAAAAAAAGTGATAAAAATTGTGCAGCAGTCATTTTTTTTATTACTTTTGCATACTGTTATATAATATCAACTATTAAACAAATAAAATATGAAACCTACATTATTGCTTTTGGCGGCTGGTATGGGTAGCCGCTATGGTGGTTTGAAACAGCTCGATGGTCTGGGTCCTAACGGCGAGACCATTATGGACTACAGTATTTACGATGCCATTCAGGCAGGATTTGGCAAGATTGTCTTTGTCATCCGTAAGGATTTTGAAGATCAGTTCCGTGAGAAGATACTTGCCAAGTATGAGGGACATATCCCAGCAGAACTCTGCTCCCAGTCCCTCGACGCTCTTCCTGAAGGATTCTCAGTTCCCGAGGGTCGTGAGAAGCCATGGGGTACCAACCATGCTGTATTGATGGCAAAGGACATTATCAAGGAGCCTTTCTGTGTCATCAACTGTGATGACTTCTACAATCGTGACTGTTTCAAGGTCATAGGCAAGTTCCTTTCCGAACTTCCAGAGGGCAGCAAGAACAACTATGCCATGGTAGGTTTCCGTGTAGGCAACACCTTGAGCGAGAATGGTACTGTGGCTCGTGGCATCTGCTCAAAGGACGATGCTGAAAATCTGACCACAGTCGTGGAGCGTACAGAGATTATGCGCGTAGACGGCAAGGTGTCTTACAAGGATGAGGAAGGCAAGTGGGTAGCTGTTGAGGACAACACTCCTGTATCTATGAACGTATGGGGCTTCACTCCCGACTATTTTGAGTACAGCGAGGCTTACTTCAAGGAGTTCCTCAGCGATCCTAAGAATATGGAGAACCTGAAAGCTGAGTTCTTCATTCCATTGATGGTCAACAAGCTGATCAACGACGGCACAGCTACCGTCAAGGTACTCGACACCACAAGTAAGTGGTTTGGTGTCACTTATGCTGCCGACCGTCCATCAGTAGTAGCAAGAATTCAGAGTCTGATAGACGAAGGCGTTTATCCAAGCAAACTCTTCTAAATGAACGTAAATATATTGAGTTCGCAAGAAGCCGCTACCCTCCAGGAGATGATAGCGGCTTCTCAGCATATTGTGATATGTTGTCATAAGTCGCCCGACGGAGATGCCATCGGCTCTTCTTTGGGATGGCGTGGCTTTTTGCTCTCGCAGGGCAAGCAGGCACAGGTATGTATGCCCGACATGATGCCCGACTATCTGCAGTGGCTGCCCGACAGTCAGACCATTCTGCGTTACGACAAGCATCCTGCCGAGGTGCAGCGTGCTTTCGATGAGGCCGATTTGGTGTTCTGTCTCGACTTCAATGGCGCTGGTCGTCTCGACGAGATGCAGGATGTGCTTACCGGCTGTCGTGCCCGTAAGGTGATGATCGACCATCATCTGGCACCCTGTATAGATGTCGATCTTCAGATTTCTCAGCCCCACATGAGCAGTGCCAGCGAGCTGGTGTTCCGCATCGTGTGGCAGTTGGGAGGCTTCGGGCAGATGGACCGCAAGTGGGCTGCCTGTGTATATTGTGGCATGATGACCGATACGGGCGGTTTTACCTACAATTCCACCGACCCTACCATCTATTTTATTATCAGCCAGCTGCTTACCAAGGGCATCGATAAAGACAAGATCTATCGCAATGTATTCAATAACAGCAGCCTTTCTGCCATCCGTTTTCGCGGTTATCTGATGAGCGAGAAGCTCCGTGTGGTGGAGGGCTTGCATGCATCTTATTATTGTGTCACCCGTCAGGATATGAAGCGATTCCATTTCATCAAGGGCGACCTCGAAGGTTTGGTCAACGAACCACTGCGTATCAAGGGACATAAGTTTTCAATCTCCTTGCGCGAAGATACCGAGCGCGACAATCTGATATTGGTGAGTCTTCGTTCGGTCGACGACTTCCCGTGCAACAAGGTTTCCGAGCAGTTTTTCAATGGCGGAGGCCATCTCAATGCCTCGGGAGGCAAGTTGTTCTGCAGCATGGCAGAGGCAGAGGTGGTAGCTCAAAAAGCCATCAAGGCGTTCGAGGCATTGCTGAAATAAGAAAGATAAGTGATAAATAATTATAAAATAGGACTGCCAACATTGGCAGTCCTGTTTTTTTTTTGTACCTTTGCGCCATATTTGTATAAAAATTACGAACTTAAAGAATGAAGAAACTATTATTAGCAATGATAGCAGTAGCGGCTTTGATCTCATTTGCCGCTTGTGACCATAATGAGACATATGCAGACCAGCGCGACAGAGAGCTGGACTCTATCAATGCATTCCTGCGCAATGAGAATATCAAAGTCATCAAAGAGGCCGAGTTTGAAAAACGTTTCGAAGCCCGTAAGGCTGGTGACAAGACGGTCAAGTTGACTGATACCGATCCCAACAACAACGAGTATGTGCTCTTCGAGAGCAATGGTATCTATATGCAGGTCATCAACGATGGTTGTGGCGACTATATCGCCAAGGGTAAAACCAAGAATGTGTTGTGCCGATTCACGGAGTATTGTCTTGCCAAGCGTGCCAAGATATGTGACGATGCCATCACACTGACCAATGATGTGCCTGCTTATGCGGCAATGACCGACGAGACAAGCGTTACCAATACGTCAGGAACGTTTGAAGGCTCTTTTGTCGACATCAAAAAAAGTCTCTTGGCAAATACCTACAATTCCTCTTATTATGGTACCGTGAGTGCCACGGTTCCATCAGGCTGGTTGATTCCTTTCACTTGGATCAAGGTGGGGCGTCTCATTACTGCCGACGATGAACTGGCGCATGTGCGCCTGTTGGTACCTCATACTTATGGCACTACCTCTGCTTCAGCGAGTGTGTATGCCTGTCTGTATGACATTCGCTTCCAGGCTGCCCGTTAAGGGAGTGGTTTCTTTTTCATCTGAACATTCATCAAGCATTAACGTCTTAATAAGAATATTATGACTCTAATCAAATCTATTTCTGGCATCCGCGGAACAATCGGCGGACCAGCGGGCGATACTCTTAATCCGCTCGACATCGTCAAGTTTACTTCAGCTTACGCTACCTTTATTCGTCGTAGCGGGCAGTCTTCAAGCAATACTATCGTAGTGGGCCGCGATGCCCGCATCTCTGGCGAGATGGTCAAGAATGTAGTATGTGGTACCTTGATGGGCATGGGTTATGATGTGCTCAACATAGGTCTGGCTACTACTCCTACCACCGAGCTCGCTGTCACCATGAGTGGGGCAGCAGGTGGTATTATCATCACAGCCTCTCACAATCCTCGTCAGTGGAACGCCCTCAAACTTCTCAATGAGAAGGGAGAGTTCCTGACAGCCGCCAACGGCAATGAGGTGCTTGCCATCGCCGAGAAGGAAGACTTCGAGTATGCCGATGTCGATCATTTAGGCAAATATACTGAGGACAATAGCTTCAACAAGCGCCATATCGATTCTGTGCTTGCTTTGAAACTCGTCGATGTGGAGGCTATCCGTAAGGCACATTTCAAGGTTTGTGTCGACTCCATCAACTCAGTGGGTGGTGTCATCCTTCCAGAGTTGCTCGATGCGTTAAGAGTGGAGTATACCTTCCTGAACGGTGAGCCTACTGGCGACTTCGCTCACAATCCTGAGCCATTGGAGAAGAACCTCGGTGGCATCATGGACGAGTTGAAGAAGGGTGGCTATAACATGGGTATCGTTGTTGACCCTGATGTTGACCGCTTGGCTTTCATCTGCGAGGACGGCAAGATATTTGGCGAGGAATATACCTTGGTGAGCGTGGCCGATTATGTGCTGAGCCATACTCCTGGCAATACTGTCAGCAACCTGTCTTCTACTCGTGCTCTCCGTGATGTGACCGAGAAACATGGCGGCAAATATACAGCTGCTGCAGTAGGCGAGGTGAATGTCACCACCAAGATGAAGGACGTTCATGCCGTGATAGGTGGCGAGGGTAATGGCGGTGTCATCTATCCAGAGAGCCACTATGGCCGTGATGCCCTCGTAGGTATCGCCCTTTTCCTGAGCAGTCTGGCACATAGGGGTTGCAAGGTGAGCGAGCTACGTGCCACTTTCCCCAACTACTTCATCGCCAAGAATCGTATCGACCTGACTCCTTCAACCGATGTAGATGCTATCCTCGTGAAGGTAAAGGAGATGTATGGCAAGGAGAAGGATGTGACCGTAACAGATATCGATGGCGTGAAACTCGACTTCCCTGACAAGTGGGTTCACCTTCGCAAGAGTAATACCGAGCCCATCATCCGCGTGTATAGCGAGGCTTCCACCATGGAGCAGGCCGACGAACTCGGCAAGAAGCTCATGCAGGTGGTTTATGATATGCAGTAGATGCTACGAAAAAATGCAGGAATATGGGTGAAATGTTCTTGCAGAATATAAGTAATAAAACCGCCCAACAGCTGATGTGCACTTGCACAATAGCTGTTGGGCGGTTGTCTTTCAGGTGTTGTGCGGTTGCACAACACGAGTAGTGAAGTTTTCTTTTTATTCTTCGGCGAGTTCTTTCATCGTGTCGTTGAGAGTATTGAAGAGTACATTGATATTTTCTTCTTCCTCCTTACACGCCTCTTTGAAGAGCGCCACAGGGTCTTCGCTGCTGCTTTTCAGCGGTGTCTCGTTGAGCAGTATGTTCACGTTGTTGAGCAGCATGCCGTGGATAGTTGGCATGTGCAACTGTGGCAGTTTGCCCTCCTTGCTTCCACATTTCAGTCCGGCGGCATAAGCCTTCACGATAATCCTTACCAGCAGGTGCACAGCCATGGGCTCGTCGGCCAGACTGATGAGGATGCCGTGGGTATAGTCGCGTACATGCTCCTCAAGGGTAGTGAACTTGCCCTGCAGAAGCCAAGTGAAGTTGCGCTTGTATTCAGCCTCCATCGCCTTGTACAGCTGTGGACTCTTGCAGGCAATGCGCAGGTAGTCGAGCATGGTAGGCTCGAAGGTCGGGTCGGCTTTCTTCATACTGTCGAAGTTCTTGTGCATGCGCTCGTTGGCTTCCTCGGCAGTCTTGTAGTTCAGACGTACCAAGGTAGAGAACATGATGTCGAAGTAATATTGGTTTACCTCGCCATAGTGTTCCAGCATCATCTGCTTGATTTCCTTTGGATCGTTCTTCTTCTCGAAGTCGTTGCCCTCTATGACAGCATCGATGATGCCACGTGCGTAAGCCTCGAAGAAACCTCTTACGAAACTTGCCACAGCCTGATAGCTGTTTATTCTTTTCTTCATTTATTTGAATATCTTAAATTCGTAGCCCTGTTCCTGAAGCCATTCTATAGCCTTCGGAAGGGCAGTCTTCAGTTTGTCTATGCTCTTCAGCGAGTCGTGGAATGTAATGATACTTCCGTTGCGGGCGTATCGTTTCACATTGTCTACCACGTCCTCTGCCGTCAGCCACTTGGAGTAGTCGCGTGTTACCACATCCCACATGATTACCTCGTAGGTGCGGTGCAACCACCAGTACTCGCTGGGTCTCATCCATCCGTGTGGCGGACGGAATAGGTGGGCGTGGATGATTTCGTTGGCCTTGTTGGTGTTGAGTACATAGGAGATTACACGATGCTTGAAGGCTCCAATGTGGTTGAATGTATGGTTGCCTATCTGATGGCCCTCTGCCACAATCTGGTTGTAGAGGTCATGATTGCGCAACACGTTTTCTCCCACCATGAAGAATGTCGCCTTGATGTTGTATTTCCTCAGCGTCTCAAGGATAAAAGGTGTAGATTCGGGTATGGGTCCGTCATCGAACGTCAGGTAAACAGAGTGTTCCTTCGGATCCATCCTCCAAATTGCCTTCGGATACAGCCATCTCAGCCATTTGGCTGGTTGCTCGATAAACATTTTAAATGAGATTAATGGAATTTATTCTTGTTTGATAAAATAATAGGGCAGTGGTTGGCTGCCCTATTACCTATATGAAATAGCAGAAGGCTTGTCTGTATTATCATTTAGTTGCCTCCCATGTTTGGCATCTGACCGCCTCTGCCATAATACGAAGCATAGAGTCTTTTGAGCTGCTTCTCGTACTCCTTGGCTAAGTCTTTATCTATCATTCCTGCTACCTCACAAGTTTCCTGCATAATCATAATCTGACGGATGCAGTCGTTTTGTGCTTGCATGAAGCGATTGTTGTCAAGTGATAGATAATAGCGCAAGTATTGGTAGGCATTTTTCCAAACATCCTCCAGGTATTCTTTTCCTTCAGAAACATCCCAACTGTTATAGAGTGCATACGACATATTCTGCTTGCCAAGTAATGCGAAAGCTTTAGCTATGTCCAAACCTCCGCTCATGTAGTTGACTGGTACATTGTAAGATGGAATCTCTTTATAAGCTTTCATCAAAATGTTGAAGGCTTTCTTGTCCTTGTGCTCAGCGATGAGCGCCAGGGCTGTCTGAGCCAGCAGGCGACGGTGAGTGTAGCACATACGCATAGTGGTTTCGTCCACATACAGACCTTTCTGCTTCAGGTTGCCAAACTTGAAGCGGGTCATGATGTTGTGGTATGCTTTCTCCGTATCAAAGTTCTTGGCACCAGGCTTGTTGGTGGTGAAAGGAGTGATACGGTTGACGAGTCCCTCCTGTACGAAGTTGTCACCCAAGTTCATATAGTTCTCCTCACCTACGGTGAGTGCCACATAGAGCGGACGCTTCCAGTTGCATTGTGCCAGCATCTCGAGCATCATGAGGTCGTTCTTGTAGAGCGCGTTTTTTCCTGCCAATGAGATAACCATCTTGTCTGGTATGCTGTCGGCTGCCATCATCATACCGCTCTGCTTTACAGCCTCCTTGTCGATAGTGAGGTAGAGGGTGTCGGTAGGAATCATGTGCAGGTCGGGGTTCTTGCTGCGCACCCAGTATTTCAGCACATTCTTCAGCTCGAATGGATCCTCGCCAAACTGCTTCTTGGCTGTCTCGGGATCCTGTTTGTAGAAGTCGAGAATCTGCTGCTTAGCCTCTGGCTCTATGGTCACATACTCATTGGTTCCTGAACAGAAGTCGAGTCGTGGCCAGGTGATAGGAACAGAAGGTGAATTGTATGCAGGACGTTTCATCTGGTCGATATACCAGTCGGTCTGCAGATAGCTCAGGTTGCAAACTCGTGCGTCTGTGCCTACACCTTCCACTTCCTGGTTGTACCACAATGGGAAGGTATCGTTGTCACCGTTGGTAAAGATGATAGGATTGCCCTTCTCCTGGAGCGACATCAGATAGTTCTGACCAAAGTCGCGGCAGGTGTATCGGTTGCTGCGGTCGTGGTCATCCCATGTCTGCGAAGCCATTTGTATAGGTACAAGGAGTGTGATGACTGCCACGATGGCTGCTACGGCAGTACCGCTCAATTTGGCATGCTCTTTCAGCAGGTCGAGGATAGCCAGTACGCCCAGGCCACACCAGATGGCAAAGGCATAGAACGAGCCGGCATAGGCGTAGTCGCGCTCACGAGGCTGCATAGGCACCTGATTCAGATAAATCACGATGGCAAGACCTGTCATGAAGAAGAGGAAGAACACCACCCAGAACTGCTGGATACCGATAGGCAGCAACTCCTCTGTCTCCTTTCCGTTCTTCACCACCTTGCGCTTGCGGGTGTACCATGCCTGCCAGAAGAGACCGATGAGACCCAATATCAGAGGCATGCAGTAGAACACGTTGTGTCCCTTATTCTCCTTCAGGTCATCAGGCAACTTACTCTGGTCGCCCAACATGGCGTTGTCGATAAACGGAATGCCCGTAATCCAGTTGCCATGCTCAGGCTCGCCGTTGCCCTGGATGTCGTTCTGTCGTCCGGCAAAGTTCCACATGAAGTAGCGCCAGTACATGAAGTTGCACTGGTAGGAGAGGAAGAAGCGTATGTTGTCCCACTGTGATGGAACCTTTACTGTCATGTTCTCACCGCAACGGTCGAAAGGAACTTCTGTTCCGTTGACGCCACCCATCCAGTCTTCGTATGCCTGTGCGTGAGCGGCATCATACATACGTGGGAAGAACATATTCTGCGCATACTTATATTTATTCTTGTGGCTCACCACGAAGTATGAGTCCTTCTCGTCCTTGCTGGCTTTCTCCTTGCGCTGGTATACGGGAGCACCCTCCGTCATCACCGGCTTGCACATGTCGCCATCTACCTCGAGTGCCACCTGTGAGGTATAGGCCTGTCCGTAGAACAGAGGGCGGTCGCCATACTGGTCACGGCTCAGATAGCTGCCAAGGGTGAAGATATCCTCTGGCGAGTTCTGGTCCATAGGAGGGTTGGCAGCCGAGCGGATCACGATGAGGGCATAGCTTGAGTAACCTATCATCAGCATCAGCATGCACAGCAGGGCTGTGTTCTTCACGCGGGCTGAGATGAGAGGCAAGAGCTGCACTTTGGTCTTGGTGAGTCCGGTAGTCTCGTCGTTCTTAACCACAACTTCCTTCTTGCGCTTGTAACCCAGTACAAACCACAGTACGATGAGCACCGCGATACCTGTGATGGCAGCGCTCCATCCATATCCGTAGAAGGGGATTCCGAGCATGCCGAAGCCCAAGACGAAGGCAAGGTTCTGTCGCTTCTCGTTCTTGTCAGTGGCATTGTAGGTTTCGTAGATACCCCAGATGACCGAAGCCACCAGGCAGATGATATATACGATCTCACCCGTATTGAATGGGCAGCCTAAGGTGTTGACGAAGAACAGTTCAAACCATCCGCCCACGGTGATGATACCAGGCACCACTCCATAGAGCACGGCAACGACTACCAGGAAAGATACGAACAACGCCAGGAGCGAGCCCTTGAGGTTGGCATGTGGCACCTTCTTGTAGTAATATACCAATACGATGGCAGGGATGCAGAGCAGGTTGAGCAGGTGAACACCGATGCTGAGGCCTGTCATATAGGCGATGAGTACAAGCCATCGGTCGCTGTGAGGCTCGTCGGCATGGTCTTCCCATTTCAGGATAAGCCAGAAAACCACGGCAGTAAAGGCAGATGAGAAAGCATATACCTCACCCTCTACAGCCGAGAACCAGAAGGTATCGCTGAAGGTATAGATGAGTGCTCCCACCATACCCGATGCCTCGATGCCTACCATCTTGGCGGTGGTCATCTCTTTCCAGTCGCTGATGATGAGCTTGCGTGCCAAGTGGGTGATGGTCCAGAAGAGGAACATGATGCAGACGGCACTCAGCAGAGCGCTCATCGTGTTCACCATCTTGGCGACTTGTGTGGTATCGCTGGCAAAATGAGTAAAGAAATTACCTAAGAGCATGAAGAAAGGTGCCCCAGGAGGGTGACCGATTTCCTGCTTGTAGGCAGTTGTGATAAACTCAGGACAGTCCCAGAAACTAGCTGTCGGCTCAATTGTGGAGCAATACACGAAGGCCGCAATAAGGAAAGCGACCCATCCGAAGATATTGTCCACCAATTTGTACTGTTTCATTATTGTTTTAAAACTTAAATGTATGATTTTACTTTCTTTACGATGCCTCAGGGCATAAATCGCTGCAAAGATACTAAAAAGAGAAGAAAAAGAGCGAAGTTTGCTGTTTTTTTTAGATAATATTATATTTCTCAGAAAGCCCCTTCCATAAAGCGATTGTGGAACAGGTTCTGTTCATCATCGTCAGTCATGCCAAAGCCATCCTCATCACGATAATACATACCATCAGGATTAACCTCTCATCTCATTTTGGCTATGCCATCCTCATAATCATAGATATTTTGCAACAAAAATTAAAGGATTGGGGTTAAATAGGCCTTTATCTTAATATTTAAACCGTAGCGAAATCATAAACTCACGACCACGCAGCGGTACGCGGTAGTATTGAAAATTGGCTCTTTGATAAAGCGAAACTTCGTAGTCTTTGCGGTTAAACAGATTGTTGATATTTGCGCTTGCAGACCAGCGAGAATTGAAATCGTAGCGCATACCGGCATTCAAAAAACTGTTAATAGAGTAATGGTTACGGACTATTTCGAAGACCGATTGCGAAAAGTCGGCATACATTCGGAGTTTACTGATAGGATAGAAATCCATTGTTAAGGAATAATAGGCATTTTTCAGCAGATTGTCAGTTGCGGAGAAGACATCAGGCTTTTTCCAACTGATATTTCCGGCCATGGTGAGTTTGGGTTGGAACCATGTTAGTCCGCTCCATTGCGCCGTGATTGAAGCATGCAAGGCATGATAGCGCAGATAATCTTCCACCTCGTTTTGAGACACAAACTCCTTATTATATGAATAATTGGTCTGTCCGCTCAAATTGATGTGGGCATCGCGAAAGTTCTTACGACATGACAGTGCCATGCTCCAGGTAGTTTTCGTGCGGTCGTTCCACACTGGAACAAAGAGCGTATAATCGGGCATATAAAGACTTTTAAGATAATGGTCGGAAGTACTGCGCGTCCAGCCGACATAAACATTCCACGAAAAGAGCGTGATGGTGTTCAGATACGACAGACGGAGATTCGCCAACGCGACACGCTGCACCGAAAGGCTGTCGATACCTGTCGTAAATGTACGGTAGTTGTTCATCATCGTTCCATTGAACCAAGGATCGGCGTTTGAAGCATTTTGGTTATAGGCTACCGATGTTTCCATTCGCAATAGATAACTTATTTGTTGAGTGAAATCGAGCGAAGGAGAGAAAAGAACTTTTTGGTCTTTTTCTTTCCGCCAGCCACAGCGGTAAATGGTATATTCCACAGGAAGAAGTAGTTCGGCGTTTCCACCGCTCCACTGAATTTGATACGATGGTTCGAGTGTGTGCAGCCAATAGGACGAAGTAGCCGTCTGTTGGGTATCGTATAGTCGGTTGTGCTTGTATTCTATAATGTAACCCAACGTCAAGGGATTGCCCGCTATATTGAAAGCCGTGGAAAGCCGGTGGCGTATAAACCAATGGTTCAGATAATAGCTCTGCCGTTTGTATTCGTTATCTGCTGTCCAATAATCAGAAAGTCGCTCGCGCGTCTGATAGGTACGCACAATGGAAGCCAAACTATAGATACGACTTGGGGTGGTCAGGTTGACATTGGCGACATTCTGAATAAAATAAGGTTTGCGATGTATGTCCTCTCCCAAAGAGCCTAAATTGGTTACATTTTGATTATAGGAGCTGACATCCTGCCATTGTCCCGAAAGGACGTTCTCCACGTACACCTTCTTGCCATTCAATTCGTAACGCACCTGTCCTTTTACTACATCTTCACAGCTCTTTTGCCGATTGTTTTCGTAAATACTAATTGTGTCGCCCGCATAATACTCGCATCGGGTGCTATCCTCACGGTTTTCTCCTTCGTGGTTGTAGAGCAGATTGAAACGTAAAGTGGAATAAGGAGTGAAAGCGTGCATATAATTCAGTCCGGCAAAATAGGAACGGTTGTTCAAGTAATAAATAGGTGAAATGGGTGGACGGCGGGTTGTAGTAGAATAGAGGAAAGGAGCAGGCAATTGCTCTTGTGCATAAATGCCCGTAAAGTTCGACATGCCATTTTGCAAGCTGCGCAATGAGGCACCTCTGTTGTTTAAGGCTCCGGTAAATAATACTTGATTTTTCTTTGCCACTTGAATCCCTGTCAGACTACCGTCCCATATAGCAGGCGTTCCTCCGGCTCCCACTTCTGCGTCACCAAAAGGGCGCATTTTATAGTTCTTTTTTAACCTTATATTGAGTGTCGCATGATTACTATGAATTTTTCCTTCCAAGGCACGGATGGGCTGATTATTTTCCATAACCTGAATCGTGGATACGGCCTCAGCTGGCATATTCTGAGTGGCTTGGTTGTATTGATCACCCATAAGGTCTAATCCCTCAATGTTCAGTTTATTGATGCTGCTACCCTGATACAGAATTTGTCCTGAAGTCGTCACTTCAATACCCGGCATGCGTTTGAGCACATCCTCAATGCTATAGTCCTCTTTCTGACGAAAAGACTCTACATAATAGTCAAGCGTATCTTTTTTGCGAGTTATAGGGACCTCTTTCACTACAACTTCATCAAGCTCATAAGGTTTTTTTTCTAACTGAACGGTATATTGATATTTATCCTTTTGAACTGAAATGATTTGTGTGGCATAGCCCATTTTCGAGAATGTCAGTTTATTTACATTCTTCTTGTATTGCAAATGAAAATGTCCGTTGCTTTGGGTGATACCATAAGCCAGTAAAGAATCCGTGGCACTTAATGCCTTACATAATACATTAGCAACGCCAATGCCTTCTGTATTCGTAACAATACCCTTAAAAACGACTTCTGTTTCCTGTGCCCATACAGACAAGGGAAACAGAAATAGCATAAATAATATTTTAAAATTCTTTACCATTGTAATTCAAGCATATTACTGGGACGTTTCGGCTTGTTTGCTTCCGGAGTAACCATTTGGCCGTTCTTTTCAACCCTTACCTTGTAAATCTCAATACTCAGATTATCAAAATCCTCAATATCATTCCGATAACCGGTCAGGGCATTCTCGCGTGTGGTTACAATCAAATCTTTAATATACATTTTTTTATAAAGATACATGTCACTGTATTGAGGCATCTTTCCGACCCCATTATTTGTAAAAATCCAATTGCGACCTTCGTCATGGATTTCCATGATCAGCCCAGGCAATCCTGTAAAAAGATAAGGTCCGTAAGGAAGTGCTATCGTTTCAGTGTACCATGCAATATAATTTCGACCGGCAAAAGAACAAATGGCCTTTTTGCAAGCTCTTTGATTTATTATAGAATCCCCGGATACCAATTGCCAGTCCATTTGAGGCGTTGGGTAAGTGTACTCGTAGCTTCGCAATACATCGTAAGTCTGTACCGTGGTTTTTTGTTCTTCTAAATCAGTTAGCGTAACAAAGAAAAAAGTCCATTTTTTAATAGCTTGCATCCATTCTTCACGAGCCTTTTGGTCCTTTTTATTTTGTTTGCTACTGGCTAAATAGTCATTTATTGAATCGAATGCCAATCGATTATAATCACTAAAAAGTAAGTGTTTATCTGAAACCATCAATACTGTTTGCGCTTCAGTATAATCATCCAACTTGGTAGAATCTTTGCGGAACTTTAATTCATAAAATACTCCCAACTTGGCATGATCAACAACACTCCTCTTTGATTTCTCATAAAAATCGCCACTCTCACTATATAGCCTTTGAGCCTTAATCGTGTTCGAACATAATAATATCGTAATAAATAAAACAATGAATCTCATCCTGTTAATTTTAATGAATTATCGCTTTTGGAAAATTGTTAGGCATATTGCCTTGATGGTGATATAGATCATCTGATAAGTATTTCCGTAATACGTACTTGTTCCAATGATGCAAGTTCACTTGATGTATATAGTAGATACGCTCATCTAAAGTGGTAGTTTTATGCAAAATTTCCATATGATGAGTAAAACTAATGCCCACGAAATCTTCTATACGCAAGTCTGCTAACTCTATAGGTCTGTTAATACAAAGGAGTGTCTTTTCTCCTATTTCAACACCTTCTTCTATTTTATTTTCAAGCTGTTGTAATTGGTTCGCCATTGGCGAACCAATTGAAAGGCATTGCCATTCCTCATAGAAGATACGCATTTTCTTCAAGTTACCAGAAGAAAAACCTCTTAATCCTGGTAATTCACGTTGCAGCCTGTCACTAATAGTATCAAGAGCCTTTGCGCCCCAATGTGCTTGCTGTAAATTGATAGACACATAACGTCCTATACCATAATATAAAGACAATTGTATGGCATTACTTGACTGGCTCGCCTGTGCTTGAGCTCGCAAAATAGCCCCTTTTATGGTTTGGACAGCTTTATCTACTGTTATATTGTTTCCTTCCATTATACTCTATTTTGATATTATTTGCAAAGGTAGTGCTTTTAGCCTTTAAGCCACTATTACACAAACCCTTTATTTGAAAAGAACGTAAAATCAATGGTATTATTGCTGTGATTGTACTTTTATTAATCGCTTCACTCGTTGTACGGTACTCACGTCCTTTCCACTTAACTTCGCCACATCCCGAATGGAATACCCCTTGCGGAGTAAACTTACTACTATATTCTGCGGCACAGGAGAAATGATGTAGATTCAATTATAATAGAAGAACTTGTCTATTATTGTTTTTTCAGCCATTTTTTTACACACCTTATAGCTCTGATTTGTTCGCTTTCGCTAAACTTAGAATCGTCATTCGTTTCATTTTCTTCCAGAACAGCTTCATAAAGAACAAGAAAATAAAAATCGGAAGGGCTTATCATTCGTTCCATAATTAATGGAACTATTTGTTTTCCCATTGATTTGAGAGGAATGAACTCAGGCAATTTTGTATATGAATATGTGCTTGCACTATATAGCGTCTTAGGATTATGATCTATTGCCATGTTCCATTTATCCACTAAACTTGCAAAACGATTTCTTATGCTGTCTGGAACTTGTGAAGCCAATTCTTTTATTTTCTCTTTCTCTGTATTTGTTAGAAAATCTCTCGTTGATAGGCTGTCTTGTTTGTTGTCAGCATTGGAATTCCAAATACTCTCTGGTTCATGTACAATTTGCAATGGTACTTTAACAATAGAGTCAGAAGCCACTTTCTCATAGTCATTTGGTGAGTGATTGGTTTGCTCTACAAAGGTTTTAAATAGAAAATTTCTTCCCCAACCATTACCAAATATAACATCTAATGGTTCCCCTGTATCTTTCCATATTCTGACTCTTGCTGCAAATCCAAAATCAAATTTAACGGCAGTACTATCATATGTAAAAGTTACAGTATAGAACTTTCTTCCTATCTGTTTTCTTATTTGAGGGCGGCCGTCTCCTCCGTAATCCTCCTTTTTGAAAACTTGAACATCCGATACGTTAGCCTCTTTAAAATATGGAACATACGCAGGACCAAAGGTCAAAGCCACGTTTCTTGCGCTATTTACAAGAGTACTATTGTCTAAGACCTCTGGTCGCTTGCATGAACTCAAGAATAGTGTACATAATACCGCTATTCCCCAAACTACAATCATTATAGATGGTATTTTTTTCATAATTCGTAATTTTTAATTTGCATTTCGCATGAACATGTTATCAATGACTTGATTATGTCTTTGCCTTCTTATTTTAAGATTGCACTTTCACTATTTTGATGTTTGTAATCTGGTGACTTTGATGTCTTCTTGCCATAGTCAAAACTATAAACAATTTTCAGATTTGCATACTGATTATAACTACGACTTTGATTTATTTGTTTGAAAGAATAATATGATGCAGATAATTCATCTACAATGTTATTCTTCATCATGAATAAGTTGTTTGCATTAGCTTCGATAGCCAAATTCCCATGATTCCACATTGCCGATAGTTGATACCGCCAAAATGTCTTTCTACTAATCTGGCTGTCTATCAAATCTCTTGCCGGTGACGCTATGGATGCACCAAAAGAAAAATCCCGAACATAGTAATTTATCATAGCAGTCCCAGAGAATGCAGACAAATTACGATGCTCTGCTCCTCCTCGAACTAAATGTTCAATCCATTGACCAGAAACTTTCATGTTAAGCGAACCAGAAGGTTTATAGGTCATAGATATATCTACACTGGGACGATGATAGATACAGTCATCTCTAAAAGTGCTAATAAGATGCCCGTCTCGAATATAGTAATCCGAAATAATCGAATGATTTTGGTAAAAGTATGACACTCCCGTTTGCAAAGCGAATTTGTTAAGGTTCAATGTATGGCTTAATCGCGGATTCAAAAGAATTGAATTATCCATGTTAGAATTACCTTTGAGAATGATGATAGGATCTATCTGCTGTTCTACATTGTTAATCGTATTTATTCTCGGATAGGTGTTTCCCAAAGCGAACAAAAATTGAAGTTGCTGTACTTTATCTATCCTATAAGTAGCCCTTGCCTGAAGTCTCGGCGTAAGATGATTGATTGACTTCATCCCCTTTAAACGATATGTTAGAAATGACAGTCCAGGATTAATATCAAAGAAAAAACTCCCTAAACGTTGGGAATAGTCTGCAAAAAGGATGATTTCGGACGAATGCAAATTTTGATTATATGCAGAAGTCCCAATGTATTCGGAATCACTAATTCTCATGAACTCGTATAAACTGAAAGCCAATCTATTTCTATGACTGAACGCCATAGAATAGTTTGCATTCGCTTTGATGTAATAATAATCTTCCTTGACAAGTGAACGAAAAGACACATTATCATCGTTATAGAGACGGTCATAATCGTTTCGAGAATAATATCCATCAAAAACATAATCCAACGATTTTGTGTTAGAAAATGTGTGCAATCCGTAAAAATAGACACTTGGACGATAAGATTTGTTTCTTGTGTTAATGTCCAAAATGCTACCGTTCTTGATTGCAGCAGCAGTTTTCCAATACTCCGTCATACCATTATTGACACCGTTTTTTGAGGCATTCCATGCCATACCACCTCTAAGCATCCAAATATATTTTCTTCCTCGGTTGCTGATTGATGCCTGTACATATTCTTCCGTCTGCCTATTGTCAGCATTATTGTAATGCTGCAGTCTATTCATTTGATAATCAGGGAAAATAAAAGTCTCATTCTCGTCCATAGACGATTTTGGATTTTCCAAAGAATATCCAGCCCAAAGGTTCAAACTTTTGGTTCCTGTGACAAATTTCGAAATAAGATTGTAATCACCATAGAGATAGCCTACATTCTGAGACGCATCAAGTTGCGTGTAGCCACCATTGTTGAGTGGTTTCATTATTATGTTTATAGCATATGCATCTTTTGCATATTTACCATTCGGCACATCAAAATATTCCACTCGAGAAACGTCCTTCGGTCTTAAAGACTGTACCTCTCGAAAATCAACTTCACGCCCATCTATATAGAGAGTCGCAGCCCCATTGGGAGTTGCCACACTTCCAGTCGAACGTTCGACAGACACTCCCGGAATCATGAGATTGTTCAACAGATCATAACCAGTTACTGCATGTTTACGTTGCTCTTTTGTAGGAATAGCAAGGATATGATCATCTTCTCTTGTAAGATAAGATGACTTTACAACAACTTCACCAAGTTCTTTGCCTTGAATAAAAGTTTTAGTTGTATCTGGTTTTTGTGCATAAGTTACATGTATGCACAAACTCATTATGATGACTAACAATGCTTTCATCTATTTCTTCCCTATTTTCCAAGAGACTTGAACTTCTTGGAGATGCACTTTTTATTTCTATATTTTCATGCTAAAAGTTATACCATCCTCAGTGTCCCATGCGCGAGGTATCTACCTCCTTGACCGTCTTCTCCTTGTAGCCACCAAACTTATAAATGACACCGAGGGTGAGCGATGCCCAGTTGTAGTTGATCTTCATGCGGTAGTCTTGGTTGCCATGCACGGAGCGGGTGTCGTATGGATTGTTGAAGATGTTGCTGCCGTTGAGTCGCACACCCCATCTTCCGTCGTGCGACGACCATTGCAGCTTGGCATCCATGCTGAAGATTGGACTGATGTCGTAGACTCCTTGTATAGCCTTTGTCTGATAGAACGGATTAAGGATGAGACGTAGATTCTGCGTGCTACAGAGTTTTACGGATGCGGTGCCTCCAAGGACGATAGACAGCTTCTTGCGGTCGAAAGGCAGGTCAAAGAAATGGTCGCTCTTGTCGTGCTTGTAGGTTCCCATGACAAACACGTTGCCGTTGAGCCATTGGCCTGCATTGAAGATGGCAGAGGCTTGTAATCCAAAGCTATTGGAATAGTCGAAGTTGGTTTCCTTCATTATCACTGCCATGCGTTCTGTGGTCTGATATGGCAACTGCACAGAATAATCTGGTTTCAGACTTGCGAAAGCCATTAGCGTGTAACGTCGCTTTATCTGCCACATCAGGTTGACATTATAATAAGAGAAGGGCTTCAGATCAGGATTGCCATGAATCTCGGTGTAGGTGGATGAGTAGAACACGTTGCTCATGGTTGACCAATAGCTCGGAAACTCGGAGTCAGAACTGAACGAGAGGTTGAGCAGATGGTTGTCGTTGACGTTCCATAAAGCATTGAGCGTAGGATATACGCGCCATTTATCCCATATGGGAGAGTGATATTGCTCGGCAGCAACAGATGCTTCAAGACTAATAGCCTTGTTTATCTGCTTGCTGAAACCTGCATATATGTTCCATATACGCTCGTTGAGGTCCACGCTGCTTGTCCCATCGGGCAAAACGCTCCCATCCTTGTCTATTGTGGTCTGATAACTCTTGTTGCTTGTGAATTGCCCTTTCACACCATACGACAATCCCCAGCCATGTGACAAAGAATGGGTTTGGTCGGCTGTGAACATCCATTTGTTGATGGTTTGCTCGCTGCCGCTTGTCAGGTTGCGTTCAGTTTCATTTTTGCTTTCCGTAGTTATCGTACCATCGAGGGCTTGTTGCTGAGGCGTGCGATAGTAAGTGTACGAACCGCTAAGGGTTAGTCCGAAAGGAAGCGCGTAGTTAACATCCACATTGTGCAGATATTCATGACTGTCACGATGCATTCCGCTTATGCTTGAACCTGTCGTGCGGCTGTTTGAGTTTGTCTTGTCCCATTGTCCCGTATAGGCTACGTCAAGACGATTGTTCTTGCTAAAGGTGTAATTCATCCCCAGTCGGTAGTCGTGTGTAATGCCAAACGACTTCTGCCCGGTTTCATCATTATAGTGTATACGATTGTTGCCAAGTGGATGATTGGCTATGCGTGAAGACTCACCGTAGGAATTGCCGTTTACATATTTATATTGTGCGTCAAGTCCAAACTTGTCTCTTTGCAAGGAAAGATATAAATTACCAAACTCATTGGCGTATTTGTTTTGCCGCATGCCACCAATGATTTGTCCCGAAAGCTGATTGGTACCGGCGTAGTCTTTCGTGACGATGTTGATTGCCATGCCACGCACATGATAGCGAGCAGGGACAGACAGCATCACCTCGGCTTTTGACAACTGTGCGGCTGGCATTGCCTTCAGACGCTCTGTCAGCTGTTCCTGTGTCAACGTTGTGGCTTGTCCGTTGATAATCAACGTTACTTCATTGCCAGAGAACGATATGCTGCCTGTGGCATCGCTGACACCAGGTATGCGTGTCAATGCCTCGTAAGCGTTGTCGGCAGGCAATTGTTTTAAGAGTAGCGGCATATTGTACGACAGCATACCCCGCTCTGCCTTGACAATGGGGCGAGAACCTTTTACCATCACTTCTGGAAGATTGTGCAACATTGTCTCCATTGTGAGCGAATCCGTTTGCGTCCGAGTTTGAGCTTTCACGTTGGCAACAGAAAGCAAAAATAATCCTAAAAGAAATATCTTGTTGGCCATATTTTATCTTTTTAAGTTATCTTTTTCTATGTTATTCAAAAGTACGAAAAACAATCCACAAACGAGAATGTTCTGCTATACGTATTGTAGTGTATTACCCTTTGTTGATTCTTTCTACCAATTCGCAGTAAAAGCATATGAGCGAACTGTTGAGTGCTTCAAACTATTGAACCGGTCGCAATTTGCGACCAGTTCAGCCATTTCCTCCTTAGTTAGTTGAAAACGGAAACGTTCAGGAAATCTCTCCATATTACGTTTAACAGCTTGATTTTACACCTTAGTTTCCACTCCGTAAAGTTCAGCCAAGTCTCTGTCTATCATAATCTGCTATTTTTAGTGTTCTTTATATTCAAAGACGAAAGAATGATAAAAGGGTAAACTA
>ERZ780033.112-NODE-112-length-30462-cov-9.40737_pt1 | contig 30462 bp, 28 predicted proteins | sample MGYA00511024_ERZ780033 | MGnify/ENA primary metagenome ERZ780033 (study PRJEB29588, sample SAMEA2157043) | human gut metagenome | biome: human gut; feature: human-associated habitat; material: faeces | place: Denmark | collected 2008/2010 ... | reverse complement strand
ACAATCTTCGTGGTGGCAAGGAACGCATCTTCGATGACATGAACAATGGCTTTGGCTGGAATCGATTGCCAAAATCGTTCATGGCACAGAATACTGTATTCCTGCTTATGACAGCTCTCATCAGAAACTTCTACAAAGCTATTATGCAGAGATTGAAAACCCATGAATTTGGATTGCGTGCCACCAGCAGAATCAAGACCTTTGTTTTCAAGTTCATCTCTGTTCCTGCGAAATGGATTAAGACATCACGTAGGCATGTATTGAACATTTACTCAGACAACAATGCTTATGCCAACCTGTTCAAGACAGACTTTGGTTAAAGACCATGCTTTTCTGGTTAAACCAGCGTATTACCTCAAGTCGCTTTATGGGGTAAGGGGATTTTGTGTTTACGACGTTTCTGTTATGCCCAAGGAATATGTACAATAAAATGAATTTTGTCGCTTTGCAAGCAAAATCCCACTAAACCCTATAGGTTGCGGATTTGAGGTTAATATTAAAGATACATCTCCTTTCGTGGATCCCCATGGTGTGCGCTATGTGTGTGGTGCGTATGTGGCGTGTATGGATCTTAGTGGTGTGTCGCCCGATACGGTTAGGACACCAGCTGCTCATATCAGAATGTATTTTAAGCCGCCATTTAAGGTCAATGCAGATAGGCTGTTTTATAAACTCCCAGAAAATATGACTGTTGATGGTCGGGCCAAATATTTGGCTAATTTTGTTATAGACGATATATGGGTGTTTGTCGTTGATCGCAGGCGCAGTCGATAAGACAGTTGTCTTGTACAAGCTGTCAATGTGCTGGTAAAGTTTAAGCCTCCTTATACAGTCTGTCTATACAAACCTTTTCTCGCCACTGCCATACAATGTCACCGTTGACACTCGCGCAAAGTTGCTATGCAATTATGTAATAGAAGAAATTTGGGTATCTACAATAGACCGAAGGAGAGGATGGTAGTTATATACGCATCTTAGAGTCCGATAAACCATATATGATAAAAACACTATGCGACGTATAATTCTTTGGATGTACCTGTTGCTTGCCGCCACGTCTCTGCTGGTTAGCAGTTGCTATGAGCGTGAAGGGACGATTGGACAATCGGACTTGCAAACCAAGCCCTCAGACCAGATACTCGCTCGGGTGATGGTTTATGTGCAAGCTCACGAGCAGCAGATGGATTTTCTAACCGAGCGCATTTTTTCGAGCAAGGACATGAAGGTTCGGCATGCTATGTATCATATCAATATATAACTATAAAATATTGTCCATGATTATGAAAAAAATTATTCTGTTAACTGTTGTTTCCTTTGCCGCAATTATCGCGAGGGCACAGAGTTTTCATTATTACCCATTAAAGGAGGTAGGAGACACGATAGAGTATCTGAAACTCAATTTTGACAAGCAGGCTGATTATTTCGTGGGGCGCACTTTCGATGAGTTCTGGCAGATAATAAGGCGCGACATTACGCCTACAAAGTGCAACCCAAGGGGCACTTCACCCTATATAGACCCTCATGGCATAATGTGGTTGCAGGGTGCTTATATAGAATGTATGGATATGAGCGGAGTACCAGCAGACACCTGTCTGGTACAGGCTGCCAATGTGTTGATAAGGTTTAAGCCTCCTTACAAGACCGATATGCACGACCTCTTTTATCCGCTGCCATGTGATGTCACCGTTGACACTCGCGCAAAGTTGCTATGCAATTATGTAATAGAAGAAATTTGGGTATCTACAATAGACCGAAGGAGAGGATGGTAGTTATATACGCATCTTAGAGTCCGATAAACCATATATGATAAAAACACTATGCGACGTATAATTCTTTGGATGTACCTGTTGCTTGCCGCCACGTCTCTGTTGGTTAGCAGTTGCTATGAGCGTGAAGGGGCGATTGGACAATCGGACTTGCAAACCAAGCCCTCAGCCCAGATACTTGCTCGGGTGATGGCTTATGTGCAAGCCCACGAGCAGCAGATGGATTTTCTCACCGAGCGCATTTTTTCGAGCAAGGATTTGAAAGTTCGGCAGGCTATGTATCGGCAGTCGAAAGACACGACATGGTTGCTTATACCCATCGTGCGCACTTTGCGCGACTCTATGGCCACAGCCGATAGCCTCTATTTCGCTCCCCGTCGGCTCTTTGCCCTCTCCTTGATAACCCGTGGCAGTGCTCGGCCACGGCTGTGGTTTGTGGAGCAAGAACCCACCAGAGAATTTCATAAATCCAACCGCACCGCCTTCCTTTATCGCCACTTCACGGGGCGGCAGGACACTTACACCGAAGCAGGGCAACTGGTGCATGCCATCAAGATATACAACGGATGGTATGACACACAGTTAACCATAAAGCCTGCGGATAGCAATGATAGCACCTATGCTAAGAACTATGATGGGCAGGTGGCTGCCCCTTGGAGAAGAAGATGAACGTGGCCGTTTGGTGGTGGATAATGGCTGCGTCTGTAAGTTTTTTGTGACAGGATGTAAGGCTATTACAAAAAAATAAGTAACTTTGCATCCGTATTAGCAATTAGAGTTATGCCAGAAATTTCTATTCGCGGACTTGAAATGCCCGAATCGCCAATCCGTAAGTTGGCACCGTTGGCAGCTGCAGCCAAGGCCCGTGGCACCAAAGTTTATCACCTCAATATCGGTCAGCCCGACCTGCCTACCCCTCAGTGTGGACTTGATGCCCTCAAGAATGTTCACCGTCAGGTGCTCGAGTATTCTCCTTCGCAGGGCTACCTCAGTTATCGACAGAAACTTACAGAGTATTATCACAAGTATGACATCGAGGTTACTGCCGACGATATCATCATTACCTCCGGTGGTTCTGAGGCCGTGCTCTTTGCCTTTATGAGTACCCTCAATCCCGGCGACGAGATTATCATCCCCGAGCCCGCCTATGCCAACTATATGGCCTTTGCCGTGTCGGCGGGTGCCACTATCCGCACCATCGCCACCACCATAGAGGAAGGTTTTGCACTGCCCCGTGTCGAGCGGTTCGAGGAACTCATCAACGAGCGCACCCGCGCCATACTCATCTGCAATCCCAACAACCCCACAGGTTATCTCTATACCCGTAGAGAGATGCATCAGATACGCGACCTGGTCAAGAAGTACGACCTCTACCTCTTCTCCGACGAGGTCTATCGTGAGTACATCTACACCGGTTCGCCCTACATCAGCGCCATGCACCTCGAGGGTATCGAGCAGAACACTATCCTCATCGACTCAGTGTCCAAGCGCTACAGCGAATGCGGAATACGCATCGGAGCCCTGGTCACCAAGAACGCCGAGGTGCGTCGCGCGGTGATGAAGTTCTGTCAGGCCCGCCTCTCTCCACCCCTTATCGGACAGATTGTGGCCGAGGCGTCGCTCGATGCTCCCGAGGAGTATTACCGCGATGTCTACGACGAGTATGTGGAGCGCCGCAAGTGTCTCATCGACGGCCTCAACCGCATCCCCGGCGTCTATTCGCCCATCCCTATGGGTGCCTTCTACACTGTGGCCAAGCTCCCTGTCGACGACAGCGAGAAGTTCTGCCGCTGGTGTCTCGAAGAGTTCAGCTACGAGGGTGAGACCGTGATGATGGCTCCTGCCCAGGGCTTCTATACCACCCCCGGTGCCGGCCGCAACCAGGTGCGTATCGCCTACGTGCTGAAAAAGGACGACCTGGAGCGTGCCCTCGTGGTGCTGCGCAAGGCCCTTGAACTCTATCCCGGTCGCGACGACAGCGACGAATAACCCCACGCGCCACACTTACGCCCATGAATTTCCCACTCTACATAGCCCGCAAGATATACAGCTATACCGGCGACAGACAGAAGGTCTCCAAGCCCGCCGTGCGTATAGCCATAGCCGGCGTGGCCATCGGTCTGGCGGTCATGATTATCTCCGTGAGTGTAGTCTTCGGCTTCAAGCATACCATCCAGGACAAGGTCATCGGCTTCGGCTCCCATATCCAGGTGGCCGACTTCATGACGCTGCAGAACCAGGAACAGTATCCCATCCAGATGAACGACTCCATGGTGCGCGTCATCCGCGACATCCCCGGAGTGGCCCACGTGCAGCGCTATGCCATGAAGCAGGGCATACTCAAGACCGACAAGGACTTCCTGGGCGTCATGTTCAAGGGCGTAGGTCTCGACTACGATACCACCTTCCTCCACAAGAACCTCGTGGAAGGCACCATTCCCCGCTTCTCCGACCAGAAGAGCAGCAACCACATCCTCGTCTCGCGCAAGATGGCCGATATGCTTCAGGTCAAGTGTGGCGACAAGATTTTTGCCTATTTCATCGACCAGCAAGGGGTGCGCGCCCGCCGGTTTACCATCCAAGGCATCTACCAGACCAACCTTACCCAATACGACCGCACCACCTGCTTCATAGACCTTTATACCGCCGTGAAGCTCAACGGCTGGGAGCCCGACCAGGCATCGGGTGCCGAGGTCACCGTCGCCGATTTCAGTCGCATCGATGATACCGAGTCGCTCTTCATCGACCGCATCAACCGCTCCATGGACAGCTATGGAGCCACCTATTCCTCCAAGACCATCCAGGAGATTAATCCGCAGATTTTCCAGTGGCTCAATCTGCTCGACCTTAATGTCTGGATTATCCTCGCGCTGATGCTGGCGGTGGCAGGAGTCACCATGGTGTCGGGGCTCCTTATTATAATATTGGAGCGCACCACCATGATAGGCGTGCTCAAAGCCCTCGGTGCGCGCAACAAGACCATCCGCCACATGTTCCTTTGGTTTGCGGTGTTCATCATCGGTCGTGGACTGCTGTTGGGCGACGCCATCGCCCTGGGGCTGCTTCTGCTGCAGCGCTATACCGGCGTGGTCAAGCTCGACCCCACGACCTATTATGTCGAGACGGCTCCCGTCGAAATCAATGTTCCCATCATCATCGCCCTCAATGTGATAACCCTCGTGGTGAGCGTCTTCGTGCTCATCGCCCCCAGCTACTTTGTCTCCCACATCCATCCCGCCAAGAGCATGCGTTACGAGTAGCGTGCCCGAAATAGCCACCAATCCACCCGTAATAAGGTAGAGAAAAGTACAAATTATCGTGATTTGTGTAAAATACTGCACAATATGTTTTGCAGTGTGCAAATAAGATAGTATCTTTGCACATAAATTACTCTTATGTGCAATGGATTTGACACCGAGCTTTATTGAATATATTGAAAAGGCTGTCGTGGAGAACTGGGATAGAGACGCCCTCACAGACTATAAAGGAACCACTTTACAGTACCACGATGTAGCCCGCAAAATCGAAAAACTGCACATTCTCTTTGCCAATAGCGGTATAGAGAAGGGCGACAAGATAGCCCTGTGTGGTCGCAACAGTTCCAATTGGGCTGTGGCGTTTTTGGCTACACTTGCCTATGGCGCTGTAGCCGTTCCTATACAGAATGAGTTTACTCCCGACCAGATTTACAACATCGTCAATCATAGCGAAGCCAGACTGCTCTTTGTGGGCGATGTGGTGGCTACGCAGATAGACGCTTCGCAGATGCCCGCATTGGAAGGCGTGTTCTATCTGCCCGACTTCTCGCTCACGCTCTCGCGTTCCGAGCAGCTCACCTATGCACGTGAGCATCTCAACGAGATGTTTGGCAGCAAGTTCCCCAAGTTCTTCCGTCGCGAGCATGTGGCCTATCACCACGGCGATGCCGAAGACGTGGCGCTCATCAACTATACCAGCGGTACCACCGGCTTCTCCAAGGGCGTGGTGCTGCCTTATCGTGCGCTGTGGAGCAATTTCGACTTCCTCAATGGCATGATGGGCAAGCATATCCCCCGTGGCAGCAACTGCGTGTGCATCCTGCCCATGGCCCATATGTATGGACTCATGGACGATGTGCTCTTCCAGTTCTGTTTGGGCAGCCATATCTTCTTCCTTACCCGCATGCCCACTCCCACGCTTGTGGCCGAGGCTTTGGCCGAGATACGTCCGCGCCTCATCTGCTCGGTTCCCCTTGTGGTCGAGAAGATTGTGCGCAAGAAGATCTTCCCCGAATTCCAGACCAGCATGGTGCGCCTGCTCATGAATATGCCCCTCCTGCGCGACAAGGTCAAGGAGCGTATCTGCGAGCGTGTACGCGAGGTGTTCGGCGGCAACCTCTACCAGGTTATGGTTGGTGGAGCCAGTCTTAGCCGTGAGGTCGAAGAGTTCTTTGTCAACATCGGGTTCCCCATCACTGTGGGCTATGGCACCACCGAGACCGCCCCGATGATTACCATGAGCAACTGGGACGACTTTGTGCCCGGCTCTTGCGGTACCCCTGCCACCCACATGGAGGTGCGCATCGCCAGCGAAGACCCCGAGCATGTGCCCGGAGAAATCATTACCCGCGGCTTGAACGTGATGCTCGGCTATTATAAGAACGAGGAAGCCACCCGCGCTGTCATCGACGCCGACGGATGGTTCCATACCGGAGACCTCGCCACCATGAGTGCCGACGGTCATGTCTTCATCCGCGGCCGCATCAAGAATATGCTGCTCGGAGCCAACGGACAGAATGTCTATCCCGAAGAGATAGAAGACAAGCTCAACTCTATGGCCCTCGTCGGCGAGAGCCTTGTGGTGCAGCGTGGCGACCAGCTCGTGGCTTTGGTCCACCCCGATGTCGAGGAGGTCAAGAGCATGGGCTTCGACGATGCCGACCTGCGTGGCGTCATGGAGCAGAACCGTATCGAGCTCAACAGCAAGCTGCCCCATTTCTGCAAGATTGCAGCCATACAGCTCCATGCTACCGAGTTTGAGAAGACACCCAAGAAGAGTATCAAGAGATATAAATACCAACAATCTATATAACCAATTAATAAGAAGCATTATGATGGAAATTCCAAGCTTCAATGCTCTCATTGAGAAGAGCATCATCGACCATTGGGACAGTGATGCACTGACCGATTACAAGGGCATAACGCTGCAGTATCATGACGTGGCGCGCAAGATAGAGAAGCTGCACATCCTATTTGAGAACAGCGGTGTGCAGAAGGGTGACAAGATAGCCCTTTGTGGCCGCAACAGTTCGGCTTGGGCCTGTGCCTTCCTGGCCACGCTCACCTATGGTGCCGTAGCCGTACCCATCCTGCACGAGTTTACCCCAGACCAGATATACAACATTGTCAATCACAGCGACGCCAAGCTGCTCTTCGTGGGCGATGTCGTCGCTACCCAGATAGATGGCACCAAGATGCCCGCTCTTGAGGGCATCGTCTATCTCCCCGACTATTCGCTGGTGCTCTCGCGTACCGACAAGTTGACCTACGCACGTGAGCATCTCAACGAGATGTTCGGTCACAAGTATCCCAAGTACTTCCGCAAGGAACATGTGTCCTATTACAAGGAGCAGAGTCCTGAAGAACTGGCGCTTATCAACTACACCAGTGGCACTACAGGCTTCTCCAAGGGAGTGATGCTGCCTTATCGTTCGCTTTGGAGCAATGCCGATTTTGCCCGCACGGTAATCGGCAAGCACATTGCAGTGGGCGACAAGGTGATAAGCATCCTGCCCATGGCCCACATGTATGGTATGGCCTTTGAGTTCCTCTTCGAGTTCCTCTCTGGCTGCCATGTCTATTATCTCACCCGTATTCCCAGCCCCGCCATCATCGCCCAGGCCTTTGCCGACGTGCGTCCACGCATCATTATTGCCGTGCCGCTCATTATCGAGAAGATTATTCGCAAGAAGGTGTTCCCCAAGCTGCAGACCAACAAGATGCGACTGCTGCTCAATATGCCCGTCATCAACAAGAAGGTCAACGAGAAGATTTGCGAGCAGGTTACCGCCGCCTTCGGAGGCAACTTCTATGAGATTATCGTAGGTGGAGCCGCCTTCAGTCAGGAGGTCGAGAGCTTCCTCAACCGTATCGGCTTCCGCTACACGGTGGGCTATGGCGCTACCGAGTGCGGACCCATCATCTGCTACTCCGACTATGCGTCTTTCGCCAAGGGCAGTTGTGGCCGTGCAGCCCTCCACCAGGAGGTGCGCATCGTGAGCCCCGACCCAGAGAATGTGCCTGGCGAGATACTGACCAAGGGTCCCAATGTGCTTCTGGGCTACTACAAGAACGAGGACGCCACCCGCGCCGCTATCGACGAGGACGGCTGGTTCCACACCGGCGACCTCGGTACGATGGATGCCGAGGGCAACGTGTTCATCAAGGGGCGCTCCAAGAACATGCTGCTCGGTTCCAACGGACAGAACATCTATCCCGAGGAGCTCGAAGACAAGCTCTCTTCGATGCCACTTGTCGCCGAGAGCGTAGTCATCCAGAAGGGCGACAAGCTGATTGGCCTTCTCCATCCCGACTATGATGAGGCCAAGGTTATGGGTCTCAAGCCATCAGACATCGAGAGCATCATGGAGCAGAACCGCCAGGACTTCAATGCGGTGATGCCCGCCTACGCCCGTCTTTCGGCTGTCCGCATCCAGGAAGAGGAGTTTGAGAAGACTCCCAAGAAGAGTATCAAGCGCTATCTCTACACCGAGTAGCAATATATAGACAGAGACCGAAGGGCCACACCTCCCACTTGCAGACGAGTAGGGGTGTGGCCCTTTTTTGTTGCCTGTCAGCAAATTTGTTGGTAAAAATATTGCGTAATTAGGCGGAAATACCTAAATTTGTCGTAAAGAACAAAAACACTAAGATTATGATAGACGTAAAGCAGACTTTAAGCGACGCCGAAGAGCGTATGGAGATGGCAGCGATGTATCTCGAAGAGCAGTTGGTACGCATCCGTGCCGGCAGAGCCAATGTGGCTCTCCTCGATGGAGTGAGAGTTAACTCTTATGGCTCTATGGTTCCCCTCAACCAGGTAGCTACCGTCACCGTGCCCGACGCCCGTACCATAGCCATCCGTCCCTGGGACAAGAAGGCCATCAAGGATATTGAGAAGGGTATCATGGACAGCGATGTAGGCATCACTCCCGAGAACAATGGCGAGGTGGTTCGCCTCAATCTTCCACAGCCCACAGGCGAGCGCCGTCAAGAGTTGGTAAAGCAGTGCAACAAGATAGGTGAACGCGCCAAGGTAGAGGTGCGCAACGTGCGTGGAGAAATCAAGGACAAGCTCAAGAAGGCCATCAAGGACGGTCTGTCTGAAGACCTTGAGAAGGACGCTGAGAACGATTTGCAGAAGGTTCACGACAAGTATATCAAGAAGATAGACGAACTGCTCGATGCCAAGCAGAAAGAGATAATGACCGTATAGTGAAGGGACTCGTCATCAAGAACACCGGCAGCTGGTACACCGTGCGCACCGACAATGGCGAGACGGTCGAAAGCAAGATTAAGGGCAATTTCCGTCTCAAGGGCATACGCAGCACCAATCCTGTGGCAGTAGGCGACAGGGTCGAGATAGCGCTCAATCAGGAGGGAACGGCATTCATCACCGCCATCGAGGACCGGCGCAACTACATCGTGCGCAAGTCGCAGAACCTCTCCAAGCAGAGCCACATTATTGCCGCCAATGTCGACCAGGCGTTCCTTATCGTCACCGTGAGCCATCCGCAGACCTCCACCACCTTCATCGACCGCTTTCTTGCCTCAGCTGAGGCTTACAGTGTGCCGGTGGTGCTGGTCTTCAACAAGACCGATCTGCTCTCTCCCGAAGAGTTGCACTATCAGGCGATGATGGTGAGCCTCTATGAGACGGTGGGATATGAGTGCCGCCAGATTTCGGCTGCCACAGGCGAAGGAGTGGCTCAGCTCATCGACCTGCTTCAGGGCAAGGTGACCGTGCTCAGCGGCAACAGCGGTGTAGGCAAATCCACGCTTATCAATACTCTCGTGCCTGGAGCCCAGTTGCGTACCGCCGAGATTTCCGATGCCCACGATGCCGGCATGCACACCACCACTTTTAGCGAGATGCTGCAGTTGGCCGATGGAGGATATATCATCGACACGCCCGGCATACGCGGCTTTGGCACCTTCGATATGGAGCCCGAAGAAATATCCAGCTACTTCAAGGAAATCTTCCGCTTCTCCAAGGATTGCAGGTTCTCCAACTGCACCCACACCCACGAACCCGGTTGTGCTGTGCTTGATGCGGTAGAAAATCACTACATAGCCGCGTCGCGCTACCAGTCCTACCTCTCCATGCTTGAAGACAAGGACGAGGGCAAGTATCGCTCGGGCTATTGAGTCCACATTTATCTGATAAGACCGCTGTCTGTCACGACAGCCATTCCATACTGTCCGCAGTGCCGATACCTTTGGCATTGCGGACAGTGTTTTTCTCCCCGTTCTGATGGTGCGCGTCTTACGCATCCAGCACCCTTCATTCAGCCTGATAATATCCACGTTTGGGCGACGCCACTCTTCCCTCGGTCTTCAGCCGTCGCAGCGCGGCATCTATCGTCTTGCGCTCTTTGCCCATGAGCTGGGTCAGGTCGGCAGCCTTGATGGGGGTGTCCAGTTGGCGCATACGGGCATAGACTATATCTGCCGCTTCCATATAGTAAGGGTCGTCGCCGTCGCCGAAGAGTTTGATGGCTATGGCAGCACAGGCTTCGGCGTCGGCCAGTGCATGGTGATGGCGCGACAGGTTGTAGCCACACCTCTTGGCTATGACATCGAGGTTGTGACGCCCTGTGGGCCATACGCGTCGCGACTTGACGAGCGTGCAGCAGAATGGGTAGTCGGGATAGTCCATCCCATAGCAGCGGAAGACCGCCTTCAGACAGTTCTCGTCAAACGCCTTGTTGTGCGCCACCAGCGTGAGCCCCTCCAAGCGTGGCGCTATCTCTGCCCAGACCTCTGGGAAGACGGGAGCCCTGCGCGTGTCGCTCTCCGTGAGCCCGTGCACCTGGCTGCACCAGAAGTCGTAGTACTCAGGCACAGGCTTGATGAGTGAGTAGAAGGTGTCTGCCACCACGCCGTCGCGCACGATGACCACACCCACCGAGCATACGCTTGTGGGCTCCGAGTTGGCTGTCTCAAAATCTATTGCTGCAAAGTCTTTCATTGCTTACATGGTTTTTTGTCATGCAAATATAGCACATCATTCTATCATTTGCCTCCGTTGGGATTGTTTTTTTCGCGAAGAAGATAAAAAACAGGCAGATTGCAAGCCGTTTTCGTCAATTATTATTACATTTGCAAGGCAATAAACAGTTTACCTATATGGATATGATATTCACGCTGCACCCTGGCGACAATCTTCAGGGTGGCAAATACCGCATAGAGAAGGTGCTGGGTCAGGGTGGCTTCGGCATTACTTACCTCGCCATTCAGGGCGGGCTGGAACGTACGGTGGCTATCAAGGAGTTCTTCATGCGTGAAGCCTGTTGTCGCGCCAGTGACAGTCGTGGCGTGACCCTTGGCACCGAGGGCAACCGCGAGACGGTAGACCGCTATCGCCAGAAGTTTCTCAAGGAAGCCCGCAGCATAGCCCGGCTCAACCACCCACACATCGTGCGCATCATTGATGTGTTCGAGGAAAACGGCACAGCCTACTATGTGATGGAGTATGTCGCCGGTGGTTCGCTGTCCGATAGGGTTGGGCGCCAGGGAGCCCTCTCTGAGTCCGAGGCCACGCGCTATATCCGTCAGGTGGCCGACGCCCTGACCTATATTCATACCCAGCGCATGACCCATCTCGACGTCAAGCCAGCCAACATCATGCTCACCGATAAAGACGAGGTCGTGCTCATCGACTTCGGTCTCGCCAAGCAGTACGACTCTGCTACGGGCCACCAGACCAGCAGCACCCCAGTGGGTATCAGTGAGGGCTACGCTCCGCTGGAGCAGTATATGCAGGGCGGAGTGGGCGAGTTCTCGCCCGAGACCGATGTCTATGCCCTCGGAGCTACATACTATAAACTGCTCACCGGACAGACGCCGCCCAGCGCTTCGTCTGTCAATGAGGACGGTCTTCCCCTCGAGCCGCTGAAGTCTCGTGGAGTCACCCCTCAGGTCATCACAGCCATCACCCATGCCATGGAGGGTCGCCGGCGCGACCGCCCCAAGACCGTTGCCGAGTTCCTGGCCGAGTTTGATGGCGTGGCCGGGCAGGCAGCCAATTCCAAGCCTCGTACCGATACCCCGCATGAGGCGTCGGGTTCGGGCGACGGCGATACCACTCTCAAGAAGAAAATTCCCGCTCCCCAGCCCAAGTCTCCCGCACGCCCCGTGGTCAGCCGGAAGACGTGGGGGGTGGCAGCCGCTGTCTTGGCGGCAGTCCTCGTTGTGGGTGGCATCGTTGTAGCCATTTCCCAGGCATGGCCATCCGGAGAGACGGCGACCGAGACTCAGGACAAGCCTGCCTTTGTAGCCAAGAAGATTACCAAAGACTCGGAGATGTTCTTTGTCGGTGACGTGAATTTTACTATGCGCTATATAGAGGGAGGCTCTTTCGACATGGGCGCCACGGCAGAGATGGATACGGTCGGCTTTAGTCTGGCAGAAGAGAAGCCCGTGCATAAGGTATATGTTGAAAGTTTTGCCATAGGCGTCTTTGAAGTGACGCAGGAACTCTGGCAGGCAGTAATGGGCACCAATCCGTCTTCTACCAAGTCCGCGTATTGTCCTGTTGAGAGTGTCAGCTGGAATGATTGTCAGGAGTTCATCCAGAAGCTCAATGCGATTACCGGCAAGCAGTTCCGACTGCCCACCGAGGCCGAGTGGGAGTATGCCGCTCGTGGCGGCAAGTATGCCAAAGGTTACCGTTACAGCGGCAGCAACAATCTCGGCGAGGTGGGCAGTTTCTACCATGGCTCTTGGCCAGCCTGGGCAAGCCGAAAGCCCAACGAGTTGGGGCTGTATGACATGAGTGGCAGCGTCAATGAACTGTGCAGCGACTATATGGGCGACTACTCTGCCGAGGAGCAGGTGTGTCCTGTTGGACCGGCTGCAGGCAGCGAGCGTGTGATGCGTGGCGGCAGCTTTGGCGATGAGCCTATCAACTGTCGTATCTCAGCCCGCTTTGGTATAGCGCCCGACAAGAGGGCTTCCAACGTAGGCCTCCGTTTGGCCCTTTCGCTCTGACATTGCTTCTACCGGCAGACAATAGAAAGCCGCAATAGCTCCTGCTTGTGCAGGGATGGCTATTGCGGCTTTTGCTGTTTGTGAGGTTGTGTTATCCGATGCGGATGGTGTATTCGCTCATGAAGCTGGCACCGGGCTGCAGGCGGTTGATGAGGTATTTCTCGCTCAGGTCGCCCGTAAACTCAGCCCAGTCGTGTATGCCGTACCAGGGCTCTATGCACACGAAGGGCGCGTTCTTGGCGGTGGGGCTCCAGATGCCTACTGCCGGCGAGCGGAAGCCTACGGTCACCACCGGACGGCGCTCGCGGTCGAGCAGAGCCACCTCGTGCAACTGCGACTCGTCGAAGATGAGAGCGTCGTCGTCGAAGTCGGCGCAGGTGAAGTGCCACACGTTGCCATCCATCTTCAGCGGATGATGGCCGGGGGTGATGCAGCCGTGGGTGTTGCCATAGAGACGCTCGGCATCGGGGTTGTCGAAGCGCAGATAGCCGTCCAGCGGGTCACCGTCTTTCATTCCGGGCACGTTGAATGCGGGATGGCCACCGATAGAGAACAGCAGTTCGCGGCGGTCGGTGTTCTCCACATGCCAGATCACGTGGATGGTGTTGCCGTCGAGCCGGTAGGTCACGCTCAGATTGAAGTGGAAGGGATAGACCTTGAGTGTCTCTTCGCTCTCAGTGAGGGCAAAGGTGACGCGGTGGTCGGTTTTGGCTACGAGAGTGAAGTCGCTCTTGCTGGCAAATCCGTGGCGCAGCATGTGATACTCCTTGCCGTCGAGATGATAGGTGTCGTTCCAGAGTCCACAGACGATGGGGAAGAGGGTGGGCGAGTGCTTGGCCCAGTATTTAGGGTCGGCCTGCCACAGATACTCGTGTCCCTGCGCGTCGCGTATGCTCTGCATCTCTGCACCACGCTCGGCGATGGTGACAGAGAGAATGTCGTTGCTTAGTGTCTGCATATGTGTATGGTTTATATCTTGGGTCTGAAGTTGAGTATTCTCAGTCGGGTGGTCTTGCTGCGGTCGCGCCGTCTGTATACGCAGACTACGGCTGCTGCCGCATTGGTGGCCATGGCTGCCAGACAGATGATGATGGCCGTCTCGGCGGCTGGTCTGCAGGGGATGTAGAAGGCTGCCAGCACGCCGCTCACCATCGCCGCCGCCAGGCATACGCCCATCGCGCGGGTGTAGGTGACCATCACCCGCAGCTGCTCTGCCGCCGTGATGGTCATGGGCATCTCTATGCGTGAGAGCGGGTGATAGGCTGCCCACAGGGCATAAAGCGCCAGATAGGTGTCTATGCCGCCGAAGGTCACGGCGCCAGCCCTGTCGCGAAAGGTGAGGCTGGTGTCGAGCCATGTCTCGGGGCCGGTGCTGAGCGAAGCGGGGCAGACCAGTGCCGTCAGGATGAGGCCCCATGCCACAACCAGCATGACGATGGTGGCAGCCTCTGAGAGAGTGCCTGTCAGGGTGCGGTTGACCGTGAAGAACGGGCCGTCAGATGTTGTCGTTCTCTTCATCGTTGGTAGCATTCGATAGTTCACCGTTGCCCCCGTTCTTATGCTTGGGCAGCCTCCTGGCCTTGCGCAGCGCCTCGTTGACAATCCATTGCAGTTGTCCGTTGGTGCTGCGAAACTCGTCGGCAGCCCACTTCTCGACAGCCGCCATCGTGGCGCTGTCGAGTCGCAGTACAAAGGGTTTGGTTTTCTCTTTTGCCATGCCTGCCTATTACATGTTGAGCGTGCCTGTGTTGACTACTGGCTGCGCCGTATCGTCGCCGCAGAGTACTACCATCAGGTTGCTAATCATGGCAGCCTTCTTGTCGTCGTCGAGCTCTATCACGCCGCCTTCAGCCAGTTTGTCGAGCGCCATCTTGACCATGCTCACCGCACCTTCCACTATCTTCTCGCGGGCGGCGATGATGGCGTCGGCCTGCTGGCGGCGCAGCATCACGGCAGCGATTTCGGGTGCATAGGCCAGATAGTTGATGCGGGCCTCTACCACCTCGATGCCAGCCATGGTGAGCCGCTCTTCCAGCTCGCTCTTGAGCACCTCGTTGATTTCGTCGCCACCGCTGCGCAGAGTCAGTTCGTCCTTGTTGTCGGTATTGTCATAGGCATACTGTCCGGCCATCTGTCGGAGGGCGGCGTCGCCCTGTATCTTGACAAAATTCTCGAAGGCGCGCATCATGCTGTTTACGTTGACACCCACCGAGGCAGCGTTGCTCGCCATGGTCTGGGCGTCGATTTCAAACATAGCCTTGTAGGTGTCTTTGAGTTTCCACACCAGCACCATGCCAATCATCACGGGGTTGCCCTGCTTGTCATTGACCTTGATGGGTTCGGCGTCGATGTTACGGGCGCGCAGCGACAGCTTCTTTACACTGTAGAAGGGGTTCACCCACGAGTATCCCACCTTCTTGAAGGTGCCGTGGTACTTGCCGAAGAACAGCATCACGCGGGCCTCATTGGGCTCTATCATGATGAAGCCGCACATGGCGACGATAGCAGCCAGCAGCAGTACGCAGCCAGTGACAATCTTGAAGGCATTCTCATACTCGATGCCGAAGCCGAGCAGCAGGCCGGAAATTACCAGTGCAGCCACAATGGCAAACAACATCACGAAACCATTCAGGGTAAATCCCTTGAAGTCAAACTCTTGATTCTTCATAATTATAGCTGTTTAGAAAGTGATATTAATTTGATATTGCAAAGATAGCGACTTGCGTGATAACCTCCAAGCATTTTTCCAACTTTTTTTCAATTATTTTTCCGACCGTGCCTACAGCCCTCCCGATGACGGTGGTCGTCGCTGCTGCATCGCAAGGCCCAGAGGGAAGCATGGGAGGGTGGCTTGGCGTCATTATGGTCGTCATGGCATCCGCCGTAACCTCATTTGGCGGCTCGTAACGTAAGGCACGAAGGCTCGTATCATTTGTTACGTGGGCTCGTGCCTTACGATACGTGTCCACGTAACATACGATACGAGCCGCCAAAGGTGGTTGGCACGGTTCTGAAAGCCATGACTGCCAGGAATATAAATAAAGAAACCGAGACCGCCCGTAAGTTCGGGACAATCTCGGTCGATACACACGTATATAGACATGCGCTCGCGATGTAATGAACAAGGTGTGGTGGTCTTATCTTCGTCCTGCCTTCCTGTTAGGGCGTCTGCCGTGCTTCGGGGCATCGACAGGAGACTGCCGTAAGGTATCGGAGACTATGTGGCCATCGACCCATACGGCGGAATATTCGTTGGTGCCGTCCTCATTGAGCCGCCTTATAAAAGACAAAAGACTGCGAGCAGTCATCAAATAACACATTAAGCGGCCTAATGACCGTTGTTTTGGGTTTAATGATAATTGTTTGTTGTCAATGATGGAGTCTTTGCGTGAATGTCATAAGCACAAAATGCATCTCATAGGCTACGTGTGGCAATCATTGCTCACTAAAACCACCTAAAAAAAGGTAAAAACCAATGCAATTTCGTTTTTTTTGAGTACTTTTGCAGATGATAATGTGCGTATGTCCCGTTACTGCAGAGGCGGGCGGGGCAAAGGCGCATGCCAGTATGAATGGAAAGTAAATAAAAACAATATATATGAACGTATTAGAACTTAGCGAACAAGAGATTGTACGCCGCCAGTGTCTTGAAGAGCTGCGACAGATGGGTATCAATCCCTATCCCGCAGACGAATTTCCCGTAAATGCTTATTCGACCGATATCCGTGACAACTTTGTGGATGGCGAAGAGCGCGAGGTAGTTATCGCCGGCCGTCTGATGGGCCGCCGCGTGATGGGTAAGGCCAGCTTTGCCGAGCTGCAAGACTCCAAGGGTCGTATCCAGGTGTATATCACCCGTGATGACGTGTGCCCTGGCGACGACAAAGACTTGTACAACAAGGTGTTCAAGAAACTGATGGATATCGGTGACTTCATCGGTATCAAGGGTTTCGTCTTCCGTACCCAGACCGGCGAAATCAGCGTTCACGCCAAAGAGCTGACGCTGCTGAGCAAGAGCCTCAAGCCCCTGCCTATCGTGAAGTATAAGGACGGTGTGGCCTACGACAAGTTTGAGGACCCCGAGCTGCGCTATCGTCAGCGCTATGTGGACCTTGTGGTCAACGACGGTGTGAAGGATACCTTCCTCAAACGTGCCACCGTGCTGCGCACCATGCGCCGCTTCTTCGACGAGGCTGGCTATACTGAGGTAGAGACCCCCACGCTGCAGAGCATTGCCGGCGGTGCCAGCGCCCGTCCGTTTATCACCCACTTCAATGCGCTCAATATAGATATGTACATGCGTATCGCCACCGAGCTCTATCTGAAGCGACTCATCGTGGGCGGATTTGAAGGCGTCTATGAGATAGGCAAGAACTTCCGCAACGAGGGTATGGACCGCTTCCACAACCCTGAGTTTACCTGCATGGAGCTCTATGTGCAGTACAAGGACTATAACTGGATGATGTCCTTCACCGAACAGCTGCTTGAGACCATCTGTGTGGCTGTCAACGGCAAGCCCGAAGTGCAGATGGGCGACAAGACTATCAGCTTCAAGGCTCCCTTCCGTCGTCTGCCCATCCTCGATGCCATCAAGGAGAAGACAGGCTATGACCTCTACGGCAAGAGCGAGGACGAGATACGCCACATCGCTGTAGACGAACTCAAGATGGAAGGCATCGACGCGAGCTTCGGCAAGGGCAAGCTCATCGACGAAATCTTCGGCGAGTACTGCGAGGGTACCTATATCCAGCCTACCTTCATCATAGACTATCCCGTAGAGATGAGCCCGCTCACCAAGATGCACCGCAGCAAGCCCGGACTGACCGAGCGCTTCGAGCTGATGGTCAACGGTAAGGAGCTGGCCAACGCCTATTCTGAGCTCAACGACCCCATCGACCAGGAAGAGCGCTTCAAGGAGCAGATGAGACTGGCCGACAAGGGCGACGACGAAGCTATGGTCATCGACCAGGACTTCCTGCGTGCACTGCAGTACGGCATGCCCCCCACGAGTGGTATCGGTATCGGCATCGACCGTCTGGTGATGCTCATGACCGGCAAGGAGTACATTCAGGAAGTTATGCTCTTCCCCCAGATGAAGCCCGAGGCCAAGATACCTCAGAGCAGCATCAAGGAGTGGGCTGCCATTGGTGTGCCTGAGGACGAGGTGTATGTGCTGCGTAAGGCAGGCTTCAACCTCATCAGCGACATCAAGGACCAGAAGGCCCAGGGACTGCAGCAGAAGTTGGGCGAGATACACAAGAAGTACAAGCTCGAGTTTGAAAAGCCCGGTGTCGACGCCATCCAGCAGTGGATAGACAGCGCACAGGCCTGAAAACAGCATAAAATAACCCCAAAACAAGATTTATGTTTAGCGTAGGAAAAACAGCCATCATCGGTGGAGGTTCGTGGGCTACGGCTATCGCCAAGATAGTGATAGGCCACACCCACCACCTGGGGTGGTACATGCGCCGCGACGACCGCATCGAAGACTTCAGAAGACTGGGTCACAACCCCGCCTATCTCACAAGTGTGCACTTCGATGTGGACGAAATCTTCTTCTCTTCAGACATCAACAAGATCGTTGAGGCTTACGACACGCTCGTGTTTGTCACTCCCTCGCCCTATCTCAAGAGTCATCTGAAGAAACTCAAGACCCGTATCAAGGACAAGTTTATCATTACCGCCATCAAGGGTATCGTGCCCGATGAGAACCTGGTGTGCTCTGAGTACTTCCATAGGGTCTACGACGTGCCTTACGACAATCTTGCCGTCATCGGTGGTCCGTCGCACGCCGAAGAAGTGGCGCTGCAACGCCTCTCTTATCTCACTGTGGGATGTGCCGACCAGGAAAAGGCCCAGGCCTTTACCGAGGTGCTCTCGTCGGAGTTTATCAAGACCAAGGTGGCGTCGGATGTGCTTGGCATAGAGTATTCGTCGGTACTGAAAAACGTCTATGCCATCGCCGCGGGCATCTGCTCGGGCCTGAAGTATGGCGACAACTTCCAGGCGGTACTCATATCCAACGCCGTGCAGGAGATGAACCGGTTCATGACCGCCGTCAATCCCATAGACCGCAATGTCTATGACAGCGTCTACCTGGGTGACCTGCTGGTCACGGGCTACTCCAACTTCTCGCGCAACCGCACCTTCGGTTCGATGATTGGCAAGGGCTACAGCGTGAAGAGCGCACAGATAGAGATGGAGATGATAGCCGAGGGATACTTCGGTACGAAGTGCATGAAGGAAATCAACCGCCACATGCACGTCAATATGCCTATCCTCGACGCGGTGTACAACATTCTCTACGAACGCATCAATCCGCAGATTGAAATCAAATTATTAACAGACAGTTTTAGATAGACTAAAATGAAAAGTATTTCTTTAGACTTTACCAAAGCCGCTTCCTTCCTTGGTGAGGGTGCGGTAGAGGCGTATGAACCCAAAGCTAAAGCCGCTCTCGAGGCATTGGAGAACAATACTTGCCCCGGCAACGACTTCTTAGGATGGCTTCACTTGCCATCAAGTATTACTCCTGATTTCCTCGATGAAGTCCAGGCTGTTGCCAACACCCTCAGAGAGAAGTGTGAGGTAGTAGTGGTAGCCGGTATCGGCGGCAGCTACCTCGGCGCGCGCGCTGTCATCGAAGCCCTCGGCAACTCGTTTGCCTGGCTCATTCAGGACAAGAAGAACCCGCAGATTCTCTTTGCCGGCAACAACATCAGCGAGGACTATCTGGCTGAGCTCACCGACTATCTGAAGGGCAAGCGCTTCGGCGTCATCAATATTTCCAAGTCGGGTACCACCACCGAGACCGCCCTCACTTTCCGTCTGCTCAAGAAGCAGTGTGAGGCCCAGATGGGCAAGGACGTGGCTCGTGAGGTGATAGTGGCTGTTACCGATGCCAAGCGCGGTGCCGCACGCACCTGTGCCGACAAGGAAGGCTACAAGAGTTTCATCATTCCCGACAACGTGGGTGGCCGTTTCTCTGTGCTCACTCCCGTGGGTCTGCTGCCTATAGCCTGTGCCGGTTTCGACATCAAGGCTCTCGTGGCTGGTGCTACTGATATGGAGAAGGCTACTGGCGTGAATGTGCCTTTCGGCGAGAATATCGCAGCACAGTATGCTGCCGTGCGCAACGCTCTCTACAATGAGGGTGGCAAGAAGATTGAGATTATGGTCAACTACCAGCCCAAGCTCCACTTCATCGCCGAGTGGTGGAAGCAACTCTACGGTGAGAGCGAAGGCAAGGATGGCAAGGGTATCTTCCCCGCATCTTGCGACTTCACCACCGATCTGCACTCTATGGGCCAGTGGATTCAGGATGGCGAGCGCTCTATCTACGAGACAGTCATTTCGGTAGAGACTCCCAACCGCGAACTCGACTTCCCTCATGACGATGAGAACCTCGACGGTCTCAACTTCCTCGCCGGAAAGCGTGTGGATGAGGTCAACAAGATGGCTGAACTCGGTACACGTCTCGCCCACGTGGATGGCGGCGTGCCCAATATCCGCATCAGCGTGCCCGTGCTCAACGAGTATTACATCGGTCAGCTTATCTACTTCTTTGAGATAGGTTGTGGTATCAGCGGCAACATCCTTGGTGTCAATCCGTTCAACCAGCCCGGTGTTGAGGCTTACAAGAAGAATATGTTTGCCCTGCTCAACAAGCCTGGCTATGAGGCTGAGAGCAAGGCTATCCAGGAGCGTCTGCAGAACGAGAAGTAATCGCAACGCCTCTGGGCTTGATACAATAACAAGGGGGGAGTAACTTCCTCCCTTTATTATTATAATAATGTACGAGAGAGAGATTAACAGATACCTGGACCGTATGGTCGATGGCCATCAGCTCGCCAGCAAGGACGAGTGGAAGGGATTCCGCTGCGTGCTCTTCGATATGGATGGCGTGCTCTACAACTCCATGCCCAATCATGCCGTGGCATGGCAGCAGGCTATGAGCGCCAATGGGCTCCACTTCACCGCCGAAGACTCCTATGCCACTGAGGGCATGAAGGGCGTCGACACCATACGCATCTATGCCGAGCGCCAGACGGGAAAGAAACTCACCGAGGCTGAGGCCCAATCCATCTACGACGAAAAGGCGCGATTGTTTCACCAGATGCCCGAAGCCGGGATATTCGATGGCGTCGTAGATCTGATGAAGCAGATACGCGAGGCAGGACTGACCATCTGTGTGGTTACCGGGAGCGGACAGAAGCCACTCATCCAGCGCCTTGTCAACGACTTCGGAGACTTTATCGACGAACAGCACATCGTGTCGGCATACAATGTGAGCCACGGAAAGCCAGCCCCCGACCCCTATCTGAAAGGTCTGGAACTGGCAGGCAACATGAAACCCTGGGAGGGTATAGTGGTAGAGAATGCGCCGATGGGCGTAAGAGCCGGCGTGGCAGCCCAGATATTCACCATCGGCGTCAACAGCGGTCCGCTGCCCGATGAGGTGCTGGCCCGCGAGGGTGCCAATGTCATTCTGCCCAGCATCCGCAGGCTGGCCGATGACTGGCAGCAGCTGATGGCGTATGGCCTGGCCAAAAGGGGATAAACTGCTGCGCCTTGCCAAATTAATTATAAATTGGTAGGGTAGTGGGTTAAATCATCTTAATAACCCATTGGGCTAAAGCAGCAATATACTATCTTTGCAGACAAGAGACTCAGGTCTATAACCAATAAAGATAAGAATATGAAGAAATCGTTTTTCTTTGCCGGCATCCTCGCCATGACTGCCTTGGCAAGTTGCGGCAACAAGCAGAATGCCCCTGCCGAAGGCGAAACCATAGAGGTGGCTGCCCCTGTAGACGATGATGTAGTAAGTATGCTCGATGCCCAGCTCAAGAGCAAGGACCCCAACGCGCTGATGAAGACCCTCGCTGCCATCAAGGAGAAATATGCCCAGCTGGTCAAGGCGGGCAAGCTCGAAGAAGCCAAGGCATATATGGCCAAGGCCCAGACATATCTGAAGGAGCATGCGGCACAGATTACTGCCATCGCTGGCGAAGACAGTGAGGTGAGCAATCTGGTAAACAGCGTAACCAGTATGCCCGAAGCCGCGCAGAATGCTGCCGAAGAGGCTGCCAAGAAGGTAGATGCCAAAGCCAACGCCAAAATCAATGAGAAAGCCAATGAGGCTGGACAGAAGGCCCACGAGGCTGTAGGCAAAGCGGCGGCAAAGGCGATGAAGGAAATGGGACTCGAATAGAGCCTGATACATACCTAAAAGGCGGCAGTGCGAGTTCCGCATGGGCCGCCTTTTGCAGAATTACAAACTCAATAGTAAGATACTTGTCATGAACTATCGTGTACTCTTTTCGCTGCTATGCCTGTTCTCCATGTCGGCCTACGCCCAGAAGAAGGTAGTGATTTATGACCTGGAGACCCGGGTGCCCATCCGTCAGGTGAGGGTAAGGGTCGACAAGTCCAGAACCTACACCACGCCCTATACGGGCCAACTCGTTCTGCCCGAGAAGTTTGATACCATCACGGTGAGTCATCCCAAGTATCTCACCCACTCGATGGGCTTCAAGGAAGTGGGCGACTCTATCGGCCTGATTCCCCGCACCCGCACCCTGGGCGAAGTCGAGGTGGTGGGCGAGGACTTGTCCAAGCGTCTGCGTGAGAATGTGGAGCAGTGGGGTGTCACCGACCCCAAGGAACGCCAGCTGCTCAATCCCAAGACGAGTGTGGTCGATTTTGATCTCGTGAAAATCTTTGACTTCAAAGGCCGGTCCCGTCGCCGACGTACGCGCAAAGTCAAGCAGGCTCTGCAGAAGATGGACGAGAAGGACCCCGTGAAGCGCGCCTATGAAGCCACGGTGAAAGACAAGGGTGAAAAAAAAGAAGAGACTACTACAAAGTAATCTCTCCTGAACCATAACAGCGGTGGTGCTCGTGGTCGTAGACGACGCAGAACTGACCCGGCGCCACGCCATGTATCTTCTCAGCCGAATAGACCATATAACAGCCATCCCCACATTGTCGGATGGTGGCGTGATGGTAGTCGGGAGTATGGCGTATCTTGAACGTCACGTCGGTTTCATCTTTGTCGAAACCGGCTGTGAGGAAATGAAAATCATGTATCTTGAATTCTTGCTTGTACGCAGTCTCCGGGTCGTAGCCGTGACTGACGTACAGGATATTCTTTTCCACATCCTTCTTGATGACAAACCAGGGACCGCCGCCCAGCCCGAGACCCTTGCGCTGGCCGATGGTGTGGAACCAGAGTCCACGATGGCCGCCAATGCGCTTGCCGGTTTCCCATTCTATCACATCTCCGGGGTTCTCACCCAGGTATCGGCGTATATATTCGTTGTAGTCTATCTGCCCCAGGAAGCAGATACCCTGGCTGTCGCGACGTCGGGCGTTGACCAGATGCTCGCGCTCGGCTATCTGGCGCACCTCGTCTTTCTCATAGTGACCTATGGGGAAGAGCGCCTTGCGCAGCTGCCAGTCGTAGATTTGGGCAAGAAAGTCGGTCTGGTCTTTGACCGGGTCGGGGCTGGTGCAGAGCCATTTGTGTCCGTCTATGATTTCCGTCTGGGCGTAGTGGCCGGTGGCAATCAGGTCGTAGTTGTGCCCCATCTTCTCGTCGAAGGCGCCAAACTTGATGAGCCTGTTGCACATCACGTCGGGGTTGGGCGTATAGCCCGCCTTGACTTTCTCCATGGTGTATCGCGTCACCTGGTCCCAGTATTCGCGGTGGCAGTCTATCACCTGCAGGCGGCATCCGAACCTTCCGGCCACAGTCGTGGCCATCTCCAGGTCTTCCTCAGAGGTGCAGTCCCATTCCTCCTGTTCCTCTGGCCCTATCTTGATGTAGAAGCAGTCGGGCTTGAGCCCCATGCGGGTCAGCTCGTATACCACCACCGAACTGTCGACGCCGCCCGAGAGCAGCACGGCTATCCGCTTGTCCTTTATCTCGTTTATGTCAATCATATTGCAAAGGTAGTGCAAGCCGAAGACAATACAAAGGAAAAACGAATGTTTTTTCAATTTGTATTGTTGAGGCGCCGCCTACCTTCATGGTGAGCCATAGAGTAGTGCAAGCCGAAGACAATACAGCGAATGTTTTTTTCAATTTGCATGGTTGAGGCGCCGCCTACCTTTGTCGTAATCGCCGTGATGACCGAAATCGATGCCAGCCGCAGCGTGGTGGTTGGCAAGATTTCGGACATTACAGACAAAAATAGGACGATGGCATAAATTATCAGTAAAGGTGCTGTGTATTCCGATATTTTTTGATTACTTTTGCATGGTGACTATAACTTAACACATTATTATATAATATGAAACCTACATTGTTACTTCTTGCGGCTGGTATGGGAAGCCGCTACGGTGGGCTCAAGCAGCTCGACGGTCTGGGTCCCAATGGTGAGACCATTATGGACTACTCTATCTACGACGCCATCCAGGCTGGTTTTGGCAAAATCGTCTTCGTAATCCGTAAGGACTTTGAGCAGGATTTCCGCGATAAGGTTCTTTCCAAATATGAGGGACATATCCCCGCCGAGATATGCTTCCAGTCTATCGACGCGCTGCCCGAGGGCTTCAGCGTGCCCGAAGGCCGTCAGAAGCCTTGGGGTACCAACCACGCCGTGCTCATGGCCAAGGATATCATCAAGGAGCCTTTCTGCGTCATCAACTGCGACGACTTCTACAACCGTGATGCCTTCATGGTGATTGGCAAGTTCCTGTCAGAGCTGCCCGAGGACGCCAAGAACGATTATGCTATGGTGGGCTTCCGTGTAGGCAATACGCTGAGCGAGAACGGTACCGTGGCTCGCGGTATCTGCTCTAAGGACGAGGCTGGCCACCTTACCACCGTGGTTGAGCGCACCGAGATTATGCGCGTCAATGGCTCCGTATGCTACAAGGACGAGCAGGGCCAGTGGGTAGCTGTCGAGGACAACACGCCCGTAAGTATGAATATGTGGGGCTTCACTCCCGATTACTTCGACTATAGCGAGGCTTACTTCAAGGAGTTCCTGAGCGACAAGAAGAATATGGAAAACCTGAAGGCAGAGTTCTTCATCCCATTGATGGTCAACAAGCTCATCAACGAGAAGACCGCTACCGTCAAGGTGCTCGATACCACCAGCAAGTGGTTTGGCGTGACCTATGCTGCCGACCGCGACAGTGTGGTTGCCCGCATCCAGAGCCTTATTGACGAGGGCGTCTATCCCTCACACCTGTTCTAAAGAACCCATCATCGGCTTGCCTGCCACCGCAGCCATCAAGCCGTCAACATCTGCGCTATCCGTATGGCCCACAGCGCTCTCCACAGAGCGAAAGAGGCAGTACGGATAGCGCCTTTTTGTTTCGGGATGTTTCGAGATGACCGATAATAGAACTGTTGCTATATTATGGCTCACCCGATATATCTGGGCCTTACTGTCTGACCCCTGTACGGGTGTATATACGAAAAACGTCCGAAAAGCCTTGGTTATTTGCTTTTCGGACGTTGTAGTTGCGGAGGCAGGACTCGAACATGCGACCTCCAGGTTATGAGCCTGGCGAGCTACCAACTGCTCCACTCCGCGATATTTCTCATTTGCGTGTGCAAAGGTAGTGCTTTTTTCTGAGTCTTGCAAATTTTCGGGCATATTTTTTATCCCCATGGGTCATTTATGAGTATCTTTGGCATGCCCGGGATGACGCTATTTCTTCTTTTTCAACTCATTATCAGGCGTATAGTGAAGTTTGGTACCAATGAAGGCCACTTCCTTGAATTCTTTATAGTTGTTGCGGATAATCCAGTCTATGTAGGTCATGAATACACGTGCCGTGTACTCGTAGCCCATCGCATTGAGATGTCCTCCTACGTAATAACGGTCCTGGAAATCGGCGTCATAGAGTGGGGCGTGCTTGAAGAGGTCGATGACATATACGTTGCTGAACATACGTGCCAGCCCGCGCACCACCTCGTTGAACTCGTCATAGGCGTTGTTGCCCTTGTCGGTCTGCGGGCGTGTCACCACAAATATCTTTGCCTTGGGCTGTATGCTTTGCAGTCGCTGTATGATGCCAGCCATATAGCCGGCATAGGTCGGAGCATTGTTGTTGTAGTCCTTGAGGTCTACATCGGTGTCCAGACTGCCACACTTCAGATTGTTGCGCTTGCGGCGTGTATAGTCGTTTACACCCATAGCCACGATGTAAGCCTGCTTGGGGTTCATCTTGCAGTATGCCCATCCGCGCTTGGTGTCGTCGGCTATCCATCCCTTGGCGGTCTGACCTCCGCGGCTGAAGTTCTCGCCCTCGGCGCCACAGGCACGGCACAGGAACTGGCCCCACGAGTATTCGTACATATCGTGATGACCCAGCTTGCCATTCTCGTCGCGACTCTCCATCTCGCCGCTACACAGGCTGTCGCCTATGAAGCCCCAGGTGCGGAAGATGGCGCAGAGGCCGGGCGTGTTGTTGATGGTCTGCAGCGGATTTTCTTCCGCCGAAACGTTGGGCATAGGATTGCCCATGGTCTGTGCCGATGCTCCTATCGAGATGCAGAGCAGGAGCGCTGTGATTACATTCTTCATGATTATGTTTTTTAGGGTTAGAATACTTCATCTGCCGCTTCGTCAGCCGAGCTGGTGTCCAGGCGTGTGTCTTTGCTCACAGAGACACTGCCCGTGCGTCCTATCTTGATGAGCAGGGGCACGTAGTCGTCGCTCGACTTGTCGGGCGAGCCCACGCTGACAGCAAAGGTGAGGTTGTCGCCATCGATTTTGTCGTACACGATACCCACCAGCGCACTGTTGTCCAGGTAGCCGGCATCGACATGGGCGGAAAAATCGTTTTTGGTAAACTCGCGGTGCAGAAACTGTGTGCCGTCTTCGCGGTTGATGGTGAGCGCGATGCGGTTGTCGTAGTATTTGCGTGTGCCGTCGCTCACCTTGTCCAGTGTCGAGTCAGCCTTTGCCGCTACCGTTATCGTATAGTCCTTGCCCAGCCACTCTACGTGATACTTCTGCACATAGTCGCCTATGGCCAGAGTCTTGGTAGGCTTGGGTGCCTGCTCCTTCTTTACGATGATGTTGTAGGGCTGCTTCTTCTCCTGACAGGCAGTCAGCATCAGTCCCATGGCGGCTATCATGAGCCATTTTCTTGTTTTCATTTTATCTCGAATTAAGTTTATTTCAGCTTGTCGGAGAAGTCTATGATGGCTTCTCTCACAGCCTTCTCTGCCTCGTCCATCGTGCAGCAGAGCTTGCCGCCGCTGGCGTTGAGGTGTCCGCCACCGTTGAAGTGTCTGGCAGCCATCTCGTTGCAGGGGAATTCATCGACCGAGCGCAGACTCACCCATATCAGATTGTCGTGGCGGTCGTCTTCGCGCAGCGAGATAGAGAGCTTCATGCCCTTGATGCGCAGCGGCTCGTTGACCAGCCCTTCGGCGTCGCCCTTGATGAAGTGAAAACGCGCCATATCGCTGCGGGTGATGGTGAAGTAAGAGGCGTGATAGTCTTCAAAGTAATTGAGCTTCTGCGAGATGATATATCCCCTCAGCCTCATGGCCCAGCAACTGTAGTTGTTGTACACATTGCGGTAAATGCGGTCTTTGTCGATGCCCTTGGTGAGCAGCTGACCTATTATATAATATATCTCCGGACGGGTGGAGTTGTAGGTAAACCCTCCCGTGTCGGTCATCATGCCGCAGTATATCTGTGTGGCGCAGCGGCGGGTCATCATGTCAAAACCACCCAACTGCCATACCACGCGGAACACCACCTCAGAGGCGCTGCTCAGCTCGGGATGCGACACCATCAGCTCCATGCCCTCCTTTTCGGGGTTCAGGTGATGGTCCATCATCACCTTGTGGCCTGTGGCTTCGGTGAGCACCGTTGTCATTTCGTCTACGCGCGACATAGCATTGAAGTCGATGCAGAATATCAGGTCGGCATGAGTCATGATTTCAGCCACCTGGTCCTTATGCTTGTCATAGCGCACCACGCGTTCGGTTCCCGGCAGCCAATGCAGAAAGTCGGGATAGGCGTCGGGCACTACCATTGTCACTTTTTTATCACGCTGGGCAGAGAGATAGTCTGTCCACGCCAGGCTTGCACCCATAGCGTCGCCGTCGGGCGACTTGTGGCAAGTCACTACTATCTGTTGGGCGTTGTCAATAAGCTCGTTCAGCTTTTCGGCTTCCGCCGTAGTAAGAAGATTTATTTCCATATCTGCAAAGGTAGTGCAAACCGAAGAGAATACAAAATAAACTCGTTTATTTTTATTCTTGAGGTGTAGCCTACCTTCACGGCGGGAGCCGTAAATAGTGCAAACCGAAGAGAATACAAAATAAACTCGTTTATTTTTATTCTTGAGGTGCCGCCTACCTTCACGGCGGGAGCCGTAAATAGTGCAAACCGAAGCAAATACATCCCCACCTTATTTATATATATCCACAAAACTTTCGCCGACCTCCTTAAACCTGATTTTGGGGCTTGAAATGATGGTTTCAAGTTCCGAAACGCTGATTGCAGGGTTTGCAATGACGGTTTCAAACCACGAAATTAACTTCTATGCCATCACTGTCGAAAATGCGCGCCGCCCTTGCCCGATACGCCCGATGGCCGTCGGACTGTCCCTTCGCTCTGATGCCGCCGATGGCTGTGGACGTGCGAAAATAATAGCTGCTGGCAAGCAAACGATGACAACTGATTAAGAAAACCATGGCAGCCGACAAGAAAACGATGGCAGCCGACACGAAAACGATGCCAACCGACAAGAAAACGGCGAATTTATTTCTTTCTCCGCGTGGTTTGTATTATTTTTGTGGCAGTTATCGCGAAGCATCCCGTCTGCTCCCGCTTCAGCGCGTGCGTTTCCGCGCTCCTTGGCGTGATGACCGTGGTGCAGGGAAGCCATTCCTAATGGTTAAAAAAAGTAAATACGTGCAAGGAAATGGCTGCGGCTGCATTTAATAGACGAAACAAAAAGCAAAAGACAGATATGAACAAATTGAAATTCCTTACCCTCTGCCTCGTGTTGGCAGTCTCTTCTTTCACCCTGCAGTCCTGCAACGATGACGATGATAACGGAAGCACCTACTTCCCCAATGCGCTGGTCACACTGAAGACCAATGCCGAGACAGGTGCCTTCTATATGCAGCTCGACGATGCCACCACGCTCGTACCTACCAATATCAAGACAGCCCCTTATGGCGGCAAGGAGGTGAGAGCCCTCGTCAACTTCAAGGAAGACCAGAAATCCACCGGACACAGTTCACGCTCGGTCTATGTCAACTGGATTGACACCATACGCACCAAACCTATGGTGCTCCACAGCGCCGACGACGACCAGACTTACGGCAAAGACCCGATAGAGGTGGTCAACAGCTGGGCCACGGTGGTCGAAGACGGATATTTCACCCTGCGCTTCCGCACCCTCTTTGGCAGCAACAAGCCCCACGAGCTCAACCTCGTGAAGTGCAACGAACCCTACACGGTGGAAATTCGTCACAATGCCCACGGCGATGTCTCTGGCTATCCTGCCGACGGACTGATAGCTTTCCGTCTCAACCAGCTGCCCGACACCGAAGGCAAGACCGTGCTGCTCACCGTCAAGTGGCAGTCGTTCACTGGCGAAAAGAAGGCGCAGTTCAAGTATTGTACCCGCAAATAACAGTGTTTTGAGTCCCGAGGCCATGCCCCGTAGCGGGTGTGGCCCCACGGGCGACGTGCTATCCTATGCGATTGTATCAAGCAGATATCGAACAACAGATAATACAACTGTTTGGCCGGGGCGATGCCTCGGCCATGCGTCGTCTGTACGATTCCTATGCAGGCGTGCTTGCCGGTATCTGCGCCCGATACATCACCGACGCCGACGACCAGAAAGATGTGCTGCAGGAGTCGCTCATCCAGATTTATACCCATATCTCTTCCTTCACCTATCAGGGCCGGGGCTCGCTCCAGGCATGGATGGCGCGCATCACCATCAACCAGGCGCTGATGTTTCTGCGTGCCCAAGCGTCGACAACCATGATGGGCGAGGTCGAGAACATAGCCGATGACACCACCGACGAACCCGATGTCGCCGGACTCAGCGAGGGCGAAATCCTGGACATGATAAGACGGCTGCCCGTAGGCTATCGCACCGTATTCAACCTCTATGCCATCGAGGGCAAGAGCCACAAGGAGATAGCCGCAGCGCTCGGTATCAAGCCCGACACCTCGGCGTCGCAGTACAAGCGGGCACGCACAATGCTCGCACAAATGATAAAAGACTATAAAAGACAGATATGACAACCAACGACAAATGGATTAATCGCATACAGCAGAAGATGGAGCATTATGAGGCTGATGTTCCTGAGGGACTGTATGATGACATCGTGGCCGAGATGCAGCACCGCGGGCTGAAGCCCCTGGCAGCCACCTCGCGCAAAGCCCCTGTAGTGCCTCTGTGGACCCAGCGCATAGCAGCGGTGGCAGCGGTGGCAGCAG
>ERZ780033.71-NODE-71-length-36280-cov-7.26584_pt1 | contig 36280 bp, 25 predicted proteins | sample MGYA00511024_ERZ780033 | MGnify/ENA primary metagenome ERZ780033 (study PRJEB29588, sample SAMEA2157043) | human gut metagenome | biome: human gut; feature: human-associated habitat; material: faeces | place: Denmark | collected 2008/2010 ... | reverse complement strand
CGAGTAACCTCGTCCTTTCCTATTTACAAGAACAGGTAGTCCTCCCATTTTTTTTGAGAATAAACCATCTGCTTCTGATGCACGCTCATCGTGCGACCATGCGTAGTATTTCTCCGCCAAGGCATCCATTACGTTCCATCGTCCGGTCACGGGGTCGTAGTGGCGGGCACTGTGGTCGTAACAGTCGAGGCCGTGGGTGCGGTCGAGTTCCTTGCCTATGTATTTGTAGGGTTGGATAGCGTGATTACTCTCTCTGCTTCCGGCAATGGCGAAAGCAGGGAGGCTCAGAGTGGTTATGAGCCCCAACAGCATTATGACAATCTGGCGGCGCATGGTCAGGGGTTAAGATGTTTACATTGCAAATATAATAATAATGTACACACGCGCAAAGAAAATCGGGGGAAAAGTGATGGCTCGGGGGAGAAAATCGTATGATGCAGCCTGCTGCCCCCGTTGTGGTCAAATGGCTCAGGTCGACAGGTTTGTGGCGGACGTAGTGGACAAGGATACAATCCATATTCATCAAAGAAGCCTCGTTGTACTAACTGTAATGGCAAGGGTACCATCAGATGTGGCATCTGTTATGGTTCGTGTACCAGAACTTGTGGCAGATGTAACGGTACTGGAAGGGCGGGATGGCCTTTCGAGGGTATATACAAAAAGGACATAAATCATAAGATTTATGTCCTTTGTCTTTGAGGTACCTAGCAGAGTCGAACTGCTCTACACGGTTTTGCAGACCGTTACCTAACCGATCGGCCAAGGTACCCTGTGCTAAATTGCGAGTGCAAAGATAGTGCAAATAATCGAGCTGTCCAAATTTTCAGCCATGTTTTTTGTGTTTGCTGCTGCATTTGTCGTAAAAAGCGCAGTTCTCACAGCCAGTCTTATGACATTTCAGCACCCTGTACACCCTATACGCCACAAATATGGCGCATAGGGCGAGGATGATGTATGTCGCGATATATTGCATAGTCTACTTGATATTCTTGAAAGTTTTGGCGAGTCCACCTGTACTCGTTTCCTTGTAGAGTGAAGGCAGGTCGTGGCCCGTCTGCTTCATAACCTGTACCACGCGGTCGAAGCTCACGCGGTGCTTGCCGTCGGAGAACGCCGAGTAGAGGTTGGCGTCGAGCGAGCGGGTTGCGGCAAAGGCGTTGCGCTCGATACAGGGTATCTGAACCAATCCGCATACCGGGTCGCAGGTCATACCCAGGTGGTGTTCCAATCCCATCTCTGCCGCATACTCTATCTGTGCCGGGCTGCCACCGAAGAGCTGGCAGGCTGCGGCGCTGGCCATAGCGCAGGCTACGCCCACCTCGCCTTGACAACCCACGTCGGCGCCGGAGATGGAGGCGTTCTGCTTGACCACGTTGCCGATGATTCCAGCCGTGGCAAGGGCGTGCAGAATGCGGGTGTCGCTGAACTTGTGACCTTTGGAAAGATGGTATAGTACGGCTGGCACTACGCCGCAGGCACCACAGGTGGGGGCGGTGACGATGGTGCCACCCGAGGCGTTCTCTTCGCTGGCGGCAAGGGCATAGGCATAGACCAGGCCTCGTGTCTGCAGCGACTGCTTGTAGCCTGTGGCCTTGACATAATAGGTCGGGGCTTTGCGGGGCAGATTGAGCGGGCCGGGCAGTACGCCTTCGTGGTTGATACCACGCTCCACGCACTCCTGCATAGTCTCCCATACCTCCTGCAGATAGGGCCATACCACATCGCCTTCGCACAAATCGACGTACTCCCAGTATGAGCGGCCGTTCTGGTCGCACCAGGCAAGAATCTCGTTGAGCGAGTTCATCTCGTAGACCTCAGGTGTATCAAACATATCTTCGGCCTTACCCTCAGAGAGGGCACCTCCGCCTACGCTGTAGACTATCCACTCGTCGGCGCCGTCGGCTGTGAACTTCATGCCGTTGGGGTGGTAGGGCAGAAAGATGTTGGGCTCCCAATGTATGTTGACTGTGGCGATGGGCGAGAGCACCTCTATGATGGCGGTGTCGGTCATGTGGCCTTTGCCCGTAGCTGCCAGACTGCCATAGAGGGTCACGTCGAACAGGTGGGCGTCGGGGTGGCGCTTGGCGTAAATCTTGGCGGCCTTCTGTGGACCCATGGTATGGCTCGATGAAGGGCCCTTACCAATCTTGTATAACTCAGTAAGTGATTTCATTATAGATATGGTAATGTGGTAATTAGACAAAGAGTGAACCTATCTGGTAAACCAGCGCAGATGCCACCCAGGCCAGCACCGTGGTGTAGCCGGCGGCAAAGAGCGCCCATCGCCATGAGCCCGTCTCGGACTTGATGGCGGCAATGGTGGCAAGACAGGGGAAATAGAGCAGCACGAAGAGCAGGAAGCAATAGGCCGTGAGCGGGGTGATGCCGTCGGCGGCCATCATCTGGTGCAGCAGTTCGTACTTGCGGGTGTTGCCGTCGTCGGAGCCCATCTCGTCGCTGTTGGCGTAGAGCACGCCTATGGTAGAAGCCACTATCTCCTTGGCGCCGATGCCCGAGACGAGTCCCACATCGAGTTTCCAGTTGAAACCCTGTGGACGGAAAACGGGCTCGATGGCCTTGCCGATGTGTCCTATGTAGCTCTGCTCCTGCTGTTGCTGGGCAGTAAGTCCTTCATGATGAGGGAAATAACCCAAAGCCCAGACCACTATCGACGCCACCATGATGATGCCGCCCATCTTGCGCAGATACTGCTTGCCCTTCTCCCACGTATGGCGGCCAATGGCCTTCCAGGTGGGGAAGCGGTAAGGTGGCAGCTCCATCACAAAGGGTGTATCTTCGCCCTTGATGACATGGCGGCAGAAGACGCGGCTCAGTATCACCGCCATCACGATGCCCACGAGATAGAGCGACAACATGATGAGCGGCTGGTAGTTCAGTGCAAAGAAGGTGCCGGTAATCATGACATAGATGGGCAGTCGCGCCGAGCAGCTCATCATCGGCAGGATGAGCATGGTGACCAGACGGCTGCGACGGCTCTCGATGGTACGCGTGGCCATCACTGCCGGCACATTGCAACCGAAACCCATGATGAGCGGGATGAACGATTTGCCGTGGAGTCCCATCTTGTGCATCAGACGGTCCATGATAAACGCTGCGCGCGACATGTAGCCGCTGTCCTCCATATAGGAGATGAAGAAATAGAGGATGAGTATCTGCGGCAGGAAGACTATCACTGCTCCCACGCCACCGATGACGCCATCGGCTATCATGTCCTTGAGCGGGCCGTCGGGCATATACTGTCCCACCATCGTGCCGAGCCAGGCGATGCCGTCCTCTATCCATCCCATGGGTATCTGTCCCAAAAGGAAGGTGGCAGAGAACATCACCAGCAAGAGCAGGATGAAGATGGGGAAGCCCACAAAGCGGTTGGTAATGATGCGGTCTATGAGGTGGGTCACCTGATAGGTGTCCTTCTTGTGTCCGGTAGAGTATTCGGCCTCTTGCAGCGCACCGTTGATAAATCCGTACTTGGCGTCCATGATGGCTGTCTCGCTGTCGTCGCCCGTTTCCTCCTTCACACGCCGTGCCGCCTCGTCGCGATGGCGCAGTATCTCCTCGGCATCGGGCAGTGTGCGGATATAGCGTTCGGCCTCCTTGTCATTTTCAAGCAACTTGATGGCAAGATAGCGGGTAGAGTAGCGGTGGCGCAGATTGGCAGCCTTCTTCAGGTGCTCCTGGATTTCCTCGATGCCATGCTCTATCTCGTGGCCGTGGTTGATGTGCACATGGCGGTAGTGAGGGTCGTCGTCCTCGTTGCCCTCATACATGCGGATGATGGTCTCGAAGAGTTCCTTCACACCACGGCCGTTGGTGAAGACGGTGGGTACCATGGGCACACCGAAGAGGCGTCCCAGGCGGTCGGCGTCGACATGATCGCCTCGCTTCTCGGACTCGTCAAACATGTTGAGGGCGCACACCATGCGCACGTGCATGTCTATGAGTTGGGTGGTGAGATAGAGGTTGCGCTCCAGGTTGCTGCTGTCTATCACGTTGATGATGATATCGGGCGTCTTGTCGATTATCTGTCTGCGCACGTAGATTTCTTCGGGCGAATAGGCCGACAGCGAATAAGTGCCGGGCAGGTCGACGATATGGAAAGTGTAGCCGTCCATCTCAGCCACGCCCTCCTTGGCGTCTACCGTCACGCCACTGTAGTTGCCCACATGCTCATGGGCACCCGAGATGAAATTGAAGAGCGATGTCTTGCCGCAGTTGGGGTTTCCCACGAGCGCCACATTGATGTCGTGGCTCTTGCGGATGGCAGCGTCTTCCAGCTGCTGGTCGGTGGGCGCCTCGGCGGTGTGGGTGTCTGTGCCTGCGTTGGTTTCTATTTCGGGCTTGATATTGGTCTGTGTCTTGGCGACCTCTCCGGCGGTAACCACCTCAATCTGGTCGGCCTCGCTATGGCGCAGAGAAACCTCATATCCCATAATACGGTATTTTACAGGGTCGTGGAGCGGCGCATTGAGCAACACCTCCACTTTCTTGCCCTTGATAAATCCCATTTCTACGATGCGCTTGCGAAAGCCGCCGTGTCCAAGCACTTTGACGATAACGCCTTTCTCACCGGTTTTAAGTTCTGAAAGTTTCATTCTACTATTGGTTTAATCTGATGCAAAGTTACTCAAAGTAGTGTGTAACACAAAGAATCTGCCCTTGTTTTTATTTGTGCTAGTCAAAAAACTAAGCCATCCCAACGTAATCTCAGCAAGGTGCCGGCTCTCCTGCCGATGCCGGGGGATGGCTGGGGGAGAGGAATGGGGAAGAATGGCTGGTGCAGATTGTACCGTCGTCCATTCTTTGCTCCCCTTGGTAGCTCTCGGAAAGTAGCACGCCATCTTTAGGGGAAGCTATAGGAGGAATGGCAATGTGGTGTGGAAATTTATATTACGTGTTTTCCCCATTCTTGTATACGCAAAGAGCATGGATTTGTATGTTTCCATGCTCTTCACTTGTGTTATCATTGTTGCTAATAAGAATTATCATCGAAGAAACCGGCACTCCATTCATACACAGGTTTGATGTGAATATGGAGTCCGTCTATCTCCAATTCTTCATACTGGTGGTCTGTCAGTAGAAGCAAGTTCTCGCATTTGGTTTGTCGGTGGGCAAGGAGCAAACCATTAATTTCACGCTTGCGGGTTTTTTCAGACGAAATGTCATAAGACACTTGAATGCATTGAAGTACTCTGTTGCCATCACACACGACAAAGTCACATTCTCCAGAACGGTCGTTGAGATAATAGACATCCCAGCCTTCGTTTTTACACTTGCGTATCAGGTGGAGCAATACTATGGTCTCAAGGCGCCATCCTAAGTTTTCGCCCGCAAAAGCATTGTCTCTTTGATTCATCATCGCTACGTCGATGGCATATAGCTTCTCTCCTATGATGCGTAATTTGCTTTTTGAAGAGAACTTCTTTACGCCAATGAGAATGTATGCTTCCTTGAGGTACTTGATATAGTTTTGCACCGTATGGGGAGACTTGAAATCAAATAGTTCAACTAAGTCCTTGGTAGAAACTATACATGGCGATGTGTTGAGTAGGTGGTGTGCCATATTCTCAAATTGGGCTGGATATGCAATCTTATAGCGTTGCTCTATATCTCGTTTCAAGATGTTGTTAACGAGATTGCTAATATATTTCCTACCATCTCTCACCTGGAGTAGCTCAGGGAAACCGCCCTGTTTCGTGTAGTCGTCGAAGGCACTTCTTTGAGCGGCGATGGCCCTTGTGGAATGGAGTTTGGTGTTGATGCCTTTTATCCCGCAATACTCGGCAAACGAGAAGGGATACAAGGCAATTTCACTACTTCGTCCAGTAAGGTGAGTGCCCAAATCATTACTCAGCAGCTTGGCATTACTTCCTGTCAAGACAACATGCATTTTGGTACGCAGGAGCCGATTGACAAAGAGGGGCCATTGCTTTATATTTTGGATTTCATCCAGAAAGATATACTTGAAATCACCATAAATCTTATACAATACTTCAAGTATGTCATTTAATTGATTTGCCTCTATATCAACCAAACGTTCGTCGTCAAAATCTACGTATGCAAATACTAACCCTGCATCTGCAAGTGTTTGTAGGCAGAGTGTTGATTTGCCACTTCGACGTACACCTATGACGACTTGAGCTTGTGGACTGTTCAAATCTACAAGTCTTTCTTCGTAGCGGGAACACAGATACTCGCTTGACCAGTTATCTATTTCTGCTTTTTGGTCGGTCAGTATTACTTCAAGAGCCCTTTTGTCCATAAGGATAGTTGTTTTTTGTATAATTATTCAAGTATTCAATTGGCATAAGCACATTCGCCTATGCAAAGTGCATATGTTTCGGCACAAAGTTACGAAAAATACGCTTATCCAACGCCTTATTTTACAAATTTCTTGCTCTTAGAACGCCTTATTTTACATTTTTTGCGTCTCCAGAACGCCTTATTTTACAAATTTCTCGCCTTCCGAACGCCTTATTTTACAGTTTTTGTGAGTTTCCTGATGGCCTTTCAGCTCATTATCGAGCCATTTGGTTGTCTTGAGGTTGTGGTTGCTGGCGCGTAACGATTGAAACGTGAGTCCGTATCAAATGTCACGTGACTACGTATCGTAAGGTACGTGGGCTCGTTTCAAATGGTACGAGCTGGCTAAGCTGGTTTGCGGGATGAAGAACATGCTCTATACAATTGTATGAATGGATATATTTCTTTTCTGGGTAAAACCGCCCGCTCTCTCCTCGGTCTGCTAAGGAGCGGGGGCGTAATCCTCGCGCATGAAAAATCCCGATGCCCTGGTTGAGGACATCGGGATTATATATATTAATAAGGTGTAATCGCTTAGAAGAAGAGGTAGCGGTTGTCAACAATCTTGGCGTTGGCGTAGAGCTCGCTCATATAACCTGCAGCCATCTGCATGGCTCTCTGGTTGAGCTTGGCCTCCTGGGTCTTGATATCCAGCTTGCCGGGACGCATGGTCTTGCCGGTAACGCTGAAGAGGTATACACCTGCATTGCCCTTCACGGGAGTCTTGCAGAACTTGCCCTTGGCTGTAGCAGCGATGGCACCACTCAGAGCGGGCTCGGTAGAACCGGTAGCTGTAACGAATACAGGAGCAGCGAAGGTAACCTGGCTAATAGCGGTTACGGTAGCGCCCTTGGCCTTAGCCTCGTTGACAGACTTCACGCCCTTAACCTTCTCCATCAGCATCTCTGCCTTCTTGTCCTTCATCACCTCTGCCTTGACCATGTCCATTACCTGAGCATCGTCGAGACCGCGGTAGCCCTTGGCGTGAATCTTGTCGAGAACGGCTACGAGCAGGTGGTTGTTGTCACCACACTCATACATAGGAGATACTTCCTTCTCCTTGGCCTCGAACAACCACTTCATAGCGTCGCGGGTGCTGTGGATGCCGGCGAGGTTGTGCTGAGCGGTAGTGATGTCGTTGGCCTCTCTTACAGTGTAGCCGGCCTTGGCTGCATTCTTGACAATCTTCTCCTCGGTGTCGTTGGCACTTACAAATGAGCTGAACTTGTTGTAAGCGGCACTGTAAGTATCCTTAGAGAACTCGATGGTCTTCTTGACAACGGCTGCAACATACTTGTTGACCATAGCCTTGCGGTCTACGACCTGAAGCACTACGCTGCCCTGAGTGAAGTTGATGACCTTGGTCTCGTTGGCAGAGAGAGTGTTGAGGCTATTGATAAAGTTCTTGGTGTCCTTGTCCATAGAGGGAGCTGCCTGATACTGGGCAGTGGTAATCCACAGCTTTTCGCCAGTCTGGTTGTACTTCTTGGCGAGTGCCTCGAAGTCGGCACCTGCTGCGAGTGCGCGGTAGATAGAGTCGGCAGTAGCCTTGGATGCTTCGGGAGTCTCGGCTGCCACCTGTATCTGGCGATACTGGATAGAGTCGGGCATCTGGGTCTTAGACACGAGCTTCACGATGTTCATAGTGTTGTCCTGAGCATTGTTGAAGACGCGTGATGTCTGACCTACAGCCATAGAGTCGAGCTGGGCAGCGATGTCCATAGGATATGCAGCCTTGGTCACGGGCAGACCCAGATAGGGGATGAGCGATGCGCTCTTGCGTACCACCTCTGCGGGGTCAGCGGCAGCAACCATGTCGTTGTGATAAGCCTCGAAGTCCTTCTTGATAGCGGCGCGGTCGGCTGCTGAAGGTACTACCTCGATGTCGATATACTTGATGTCGCGGGCTTCAACAAACTGCTCGAAGCGGGGCTTCAGCTCGTTGTACTTGGCCTTGAGGTCTGACTTTTCGATGGTCACCTTGCTGTCATCGATAGAAGAGTAGGGCAGAGCGGCGAGCTCAACCTGAGCCTCTTCGTTCTCCTCCTTGAATGAAGCCTTGGCCTCGATTGCGTTGGAGATGAAGCAGCTGCCAAGCAGTGCCTGGTACTTCTGTGCAAGAGTCTGCTGGCGCAGTGTCTTCTCGATGAAGTTCCAGTATTTGTACAGGCTGTTGTACTGCTGTGCCATCTGGGGATTTACACCCTGCTGAGCCTTGTACTCGGCGAGGAACTTCTGCAGCTGGTTGACGTCGAAGCGTCCGGTCTGCTGGTTGATAAACGGAGTGTTCATGAGCAAAGGGTTGGTACCCTGCTTCAGGATGTTCTGCAACTCGCCGTCGGTAACGGTGAGGCCCAGTTCCTTGGCTTCCTTCTCGATGATTTTGGTCTGAACGTAAGTGCTCCAAACCATATCCTTAACCTGGTTGAGCTGGTCTTCATTCAGGTTTTCAGTTCCTTGCTGCATCTTGATGATTTCGGTGTTCTCGTCAACGAGCTTCTGGAATTCCTGAAAATTGATTTTCTCTCCCAATACTTCACCGACCTGCTGACGCTGGTCGTTTTTAGTAGTTTCGCACGAACGAACCATTTCTTCGGCGATGAATGCAAAAAGGCCCAGTGCGATAATACCTATCAGCAGGCCGCCTCTGCTTCTAATTTTTCCTAATGCTGCCATTATTATTATAGTTTTTATTATTATTGTTTTCTCGTTTTTTCTAAATGCCTACAAAAATAGTAAAAAGAAAGCAAACCACGGCACTTTTCGCCGAAAATTTGCTCTCAGGCATTAACTTTTAGTTGTACAAGGACGATTTTGGTCATTGTATTCTTGATAATCTTGAACTCAAACTTGCCGATGGTCACTATCTCGTTGAGTTTGGGTAAACTTTCGTAGTAGTGGAGTATGAGTCCGCTGATGGTCATGTATTCGTCGCTTTCGGGGAGTCCCAGGTCAAACATCTCGTTGACTTTGTCTATCTCCAGTCGGGCAGAGAGTAGATATTCTCCGTTGTCGAGCTGCTTGGCGATATACTTGGTGCTGTCGTGCTCGTCTTCGATGTCACCGAAGATTTCCTCGACGATGTCTTCGAGCGCCACGATGCCGCTGGTACCGCCAAACTCGTCGACCACCACGCCCAGTGATTTCTTCTCCTGCAGGAATGTCTTCATCAGTTTCTGTGCTGCCATGCTCTCGGGCACGAACGGCATCTGGCATACATGCTCTTTCCACTCGGCAGCGTTGCGGAACAGCTCGAGCGAGTGGATGTAGCCTATAATGTTGTCGATGTCATCGCGGTAAACGATAATCTTGGAGTTGCCGCTCTCGATGAATTTCTGCTGGAGTTCCTCGATGCTGCAGTCTATGCTTACGGCATTGATTTCGGTACGTGGCACCATGCAGTCGCGCACCCTGATGTCTGAAAATTCAAGGGCGTTCTGGAATATCTTGACTTCGTCATTGATGGGGCTGTCGGCCTTGGCGTTGTCGAGCGACGAGTGGACAAGGTAGTCCAAGTCGACCTTGGAGAACCCTTCGTCGTCGTCTTCCTTTTCCATGCGCTTGCCTACCAGTCTGAGCAGAAATTTGGCAGACAGGGTAGAGAATTTGCTGATGGGCCATAGGACGATATAGAAGAAATAGGCTATGGGCGAAAAGAGCGTAAGCAACTTGTTGGCATTGTTCTTGAACAGCGTCTTGGGCAGAAATTCGCCGGTGAACAATACTACGATGGTCGAGAGTATGGTGTCGGCAGCTACGCGCATACCGACGTCGAGCGGCTCAAAGAGCGTCTTGTCGAAGAACTTGGCAAACAAGATGCCGTAGACCACCAGCACGATGTTGTTGCCTACGAGCATGGTGCTCACAAAGCCGTTGGGGTGGCTGTAGAATACCGAAAGTAGCTTCTGGGTGAATACACTCTTCTCCTTGTCCATCTCTGCGCGCATTCTGTTGCTGGAGACGAAAGCGATTTCCATGCCTGAGAAGAATGCTGAAAGAACCATGGAAATCAGGATGCCTATAAGTAGCGGTATGTCTATGTTGTCTAACATGATTTAGTGCATAATTGGTATTGACGTGTTGCGGCGCTGTGGCATCGGAGCCGGGCGCAGTTGTGGAGCCACCGAGTCTTTGGCTGTCGTCACTGTGTCGCTCTCGCTGCTGTCAAAGTCGCCTTTCACGAACGAACCCTTGCTGTTGGATATGTAGTATTTCGTCATCTTTTCGTCGCTGCGGAAGTAGCTGCCCTCAATCTCGCGCTCGGGGGTAACCAGCTTGGAGTAGACATGGGAGTAGAGCTCGTGTCTGAGCTCATCCCAATAGAGCTGCTCGCTGGAGAAACGCAGTCCGTCGTTGGTAAGAATGTGTACTCTACCGCGCAGTTCCCACAGTCGGCTTTCATCATAATAATAGGCAGTGTCGCACTGGATGTAGGACTCTACATGGAAACGCTGGTCAAACTGCTCCAGAAACAGTCCCTTGTCGAATATCCATCGCGAGGGCTTGCGGTTCTGGTTGACCTCCCATCTCTCAGTGACAATGCGGTACTTGATGACGCCCGAGTCGGAAATGAGCGTGTTGACGCCATAGGATATCATCATCGCCACCGAATCGCGGGGATTGATGGCGGGAGCTGTGTGCTCTTGCTGTTCCTGACAGGAGATGCAGAAAAGGGCTGCAAGCAGCGAGATGATGGTTAAGCGTCTTGACACTGTAAGTCTTTTTATACCTCTATATTAATCAACCTTCCACTTGGCGAACCAACGCTCGTTGAAAGTGAGGCCGATATTGATGCGGAAGATGTTTTCCTTGATGTAACCTGGTGCTGTGGAGCGAACCCACTGGCCACTGATGTTCAGGTAAGAACGGTTGTTGTAGGCGTTGACGATGGGAAAGCCGAAACCAGCACTTACGCTGACCTCCTTGGGGCCGTCCTGGCTGTTGACGGTGACATAGGGCGTGGCGTAGGATGCACCGACGCGATACTTGATGCGCTGGAAGAAGCTGCGGCCATACTCAGCCTTGCAGTATTCGCCACCAACGGTAATCTTTTGGCGGTCTTTGAGCGAGTTCTTGAGCGTGAACTGAGACACGCCGTTCTCTACAGAGAACTCGGGGAACTGGATGTCGCCCCAGAGTTGGCAGGTATAATCGACACCCACCTTCCACTGGTTGTCGTGGTTGAAGGCGATACCTACACCGAACATGTCGGGGATAGACAAACCGTTGGTGATGCTATAACGGGTGGTGTCGGCTACGGCCTGCTGGGTGTTGGTCGAGATAACCATGCACTCGGGGTCGGCGTTGATCTTGTGTCCGGGGCTATAGGTGGCACCTACGGTGAGGGTATTCTTCTTGCTCAGCGGAAGTATGCCCTGCACGCCCAGATCGAGCTTGTAGCTGCGTATGTCGGCAGAGAAATAACGTGCCAAGGTGTTGGCATACGAGTCGCTGTAGCGGTTTACGAGCGAGCGGTCGTAGTTGCCCCACAGATAAGAGATGTTGGCACCGATGGATAAGTACTTGATGGGGCGCCAACCTGCACCAAAATATGCCTGATGTACACCGCCGCTACCCGAATAGGTGTTGGAAGACATCACGGTCATCTGGTTGCCTACATAGGAGGAAGTGCCGTAGTTGTAACCCACGGTGGTGAAGGGAATGATACCGAAGCTGACGCCGAGGTTCTTGAACGCGCGGAAACCGGCCACGATGTACTCAAGGTCGGCGTTGTTGGCGTTTTGCTTCTTGCCATTCTCATTGAAGTTGGTTATCTGTCCTGTTATTCCCACATCGAAGATAAAAGAAAGTGAGTCGATAACAGAGTAAGAGGCAGGGTTGAGATAATTTACCTGATTGTGCTCGCGAAATCCCAGGCCCAATCCGTTCATACCGCGGTTGAATCCGCTCGACTGGTCGGCCAACAAGCCCAATCCAAACTGACTATAAGGAGAGTTGGTGCCACTCTGTGCCGTTATATTCAGTACCGCTAAACCCATAAGGGCTATGCTAAGAATTATTCTTTTCATTAACGTATGTGTTGTATAGCGTGCAAAATTATCGAAAAAAATTGAAATATGATACGAAAAGTCCAAAAAACAAGCTATTTTTGCACTGTGAAACATTTTAATACATTTTTGAAGACCGTGTTGTTGACATTTTTGGTGTCTTTGACATGCGTTACCAGTAGGGCTACAGAGTCTGCCGATTCGGTGGACATCGCGCTGCTTACCTGTGGGCCAGGCGATGAGATCTACTCGCTCTACGGCCATACAGCCATCCGTTATACCGACCATCGCACTGGTGAGGATATGGTTATCAATTACGGTATGTTCTCTTTCAATGAGGACTATTTTGTCCTGAGGTTTGTCTTCGGACTTACTGATTATCAGATGGGCATCACGCCTTTCGATTATTTTATGCGCGAGTATCAGTATGAAGGCCGGTGGGTCTACCAGCAGACCCTCAACCTCACCGCTGAGCAGAAGCGTGCCATCGGTGAAGCCCTTGCCCGTAATTATCTCCCAGAAAACCGTACCTATCGGTACAATTTTTTCTATAACAACTGTACCACCAAGGCCCGCGATGTCATTGTGGGTCAGCTGGGTTGCGACATTGAATATCCTCAGCGCAACCTTGATGGTGTGACCTTCCGCACTATGCTTCATCAGTGGAATGAAGACTATCCCTGGAGCCGATTGGGCAATGATTTGCTCCTCGGTGTCAAAGCCGACCGTCAAGTCTCTATGGCTGAGCGTCAGTTCCTGCCCGACAGTCTGCGTGAGGATTTTGAAGATGCTTATCTGCGGCTTCCCTCTGGCGAGCGTCGCAAGCTGGTCTCTGTCAGTCGTATGCTTTATGCACCACCGTTGTCGCAACTGGCTGAAAAGCAAGATGTACAGTCTGGCTTTGCGGCTGCGATGCCTCCTATGGCAGTGGCCCTTGCGGTGCTGATGGTCATGATTGTCGTCACCATCATCGAGTGGCGAACCCGCCGCATCCTCTATGGGCTCGACATCCTGTGGCTCCTCGCTACGGGTGTGGGAGGAATCATCCTGACAGCCATGATTTTCTCGCAGCATCCCACGGTGAGCCTTAATTTCCAGATACTGATACTCTCTCCACTCTGCCTTGTAGCCCTCTGGCCCGTGGCGCGTTCACTGCGACGCCGCCAGTTCGGCAGATGGCTGTGGGTGATAGCCGGGTCACTGGCATTGTCACTTTTTATGGGCATTTGGCAAAAATATGATGCTGCAATATGGACTTTGGCATTATCTTTGTTGTTTAGAGTTGCAGTACTCTATAACTGGTGTAAACGAATAAAACAAACAACCGCATGAATAAATGTCTGACAGCGATATTGCTCGCACTCTCAGCTACCGCCTCGGCCCAGCGGCTGCAGCCGGCGCCCCGCCTCGTGGTCAATATCACCATCGACCAGTTGCGTACTGATTATATACAGGCTTTCGCTCCTCTCTATGGTCCCGACGGATTCAAGAAACTTCTGTCCGAAGGGCGTGTCTATGAGGCCGCAAGCTACGACTTTCTTCCCATAGACCGTGCCTCGGCTGTGGCGTCTATCAGTTCGGGCACTACACCTTATTATAATAATATAGTAAGCTCGCAATGGCTTGACCGAGCCACGCTGCGCCCCGTCTATTGTGTGGCAGACAGCAAGGTGGGTACTTCGCCGCGCCTGCTTTCCACTTCTACCATAGGCGACGAACTCAAGGTGGCTACTGGCGGCTCTGCGCTCGTCTATGCCCTCGCTTTCAGCCGTGATGCCGCCGTTCTCTCTGCCGGTCATGCTGCTGACGGAGCCGTGTGGGTCGACGACAACCGTGGCGTGCTTGCCACCTCGGCCTATTATCCGCAGAAGACGCATAAGTGGCTCAATGCCTACAATGCCGTCTATTCGCAGCGCGCGTCGGATGACCGCACCAAGAACCTTGCCGTAGCCCATGCAGCTCAGGCTTGCGTGGTGGAGCAGGCTATGGGGCGCGATGCCGTGACCGACTATCTCGCCGTAACGCTCTCTGCCAAAGGACGCGGCGCAGCCAATTGGCAGACAGATATGGAGGGCGTGTACATCAAGCTCGACCAACTGCTGGGCGACCTCGTGGCTGGCATCGAGAAACAGGTAGGTAAGGAGCACGTGCTGTTTGTGGTGACCAGCACGGGCTATACCGATGATGAGAATGTAGATTATTCCAAATACAATGTGCCCACCGGCACGTTCTACATCAACCGTACCGCCAATCTGCTCAACATCTATCTCGGTGCAGTTTATGGCCAGGGTAGATATGTTGAAGCCTGTTATCACAACGAAATCTATCTGAACCACAAACTGATAGAGCAGAAACGTATCAGCCAGAGCGAGGTGCTGGTGCGTTGTCAGGAGTTCCTTATCCAGAACTCGGGAGTGCGCGATGTCTATACCACCAACAGCCTTCTCAATGCGGGCGGCGACACACGCAAACTGCGTAATGGCCATCATCCCGCCATCAGCGGCGACATTGTGGTCGAGGTGGCTCCAGGTTGGCAGTTGTATAACGAAGACAATCAGGAACGCTACACTTGTCGTGCTTCGTTTGTGCCGTTCCCCATCATATTCTATGGCGCCGGAACCCCGGCAGAGCACATCAATACCCCGGTAAGCGTGGAGCATATCGCACCCACCATTGCCAAGGCCATACGCATCCGGGCTCCCAATGCCTGTAAGTCAGAACCCTTGTTCTGACGTTTTTCCTGCAACCTCTGTCGGCGGCAATGCCGTGACGGCGACGGAGGTTACAGGCTTTATTTTCCCCTTGTTTATTATAGCCATTCCCAAGGTGCCTTTGCGGGTGCCTGCATTGATAGATATGTAAGTGTAGGCGCTTGAGCACTTGCAGTATGGCACAAAAATGATTGTAGACATCACTGCGTGTGATTAAAATACGGCAAATAGTGCATAATTGTACGAAAATATTTGTACCTTTGCACATGATTATCAAGATAATAAATAAAATAATATAAGCAATGAATTTCAACAAAATTCTGAAGTCGCTGTTTGGAGACAAGTCCACCCGCGACATGAAACTCATCCAGCCCCTTGTAGAAAAGGTAAAGGAAGCATACCCTGCCATCAAGGCCTTGAGCAACGACGAACTGCGTGCCAAGACCAAGGAGATACAGAAGTATGTGCAGGATGCTGCCCTGACTGAGAAAGAGCAGATAGCCAAGTTGCGTGCCACCATCGAGGAAACTCCTATTGATGAGCGTGAGAAGATTTTCAACAAGATAGACAGTCTTGAGAAGGACGCGCTCGAGAAGTATGAGAAGGCCCTCAACGATGTTATGCCTATTGCCTATAGCATCGTCAAGGATACCGCCCGCCGCTTTGCCGAGAACGAGGAGACTGTGGTTATTGCCAACGACTTCGACCGTGAACTGGCTGCCAATCCTGCCAACGACTTTATCACCATCGATGGCGACAAGGCCATTTACCACAACGAGTGGACGGCCGGAGGTAACAAGGTGAAGTGGGATATGGTACACTATGATGTGCAGATTTTCGGTGGTATCGCCCTCCATCAGGGTAAGATTGCCGAGATGGCTACAGGTGAGGGTAAGACTCTTGTGGCTACTCTGCCAGTATTCCTCAATGCGCTCACCGGCAATGGTGTACACATGGTGACCGTCAATGACTATCTGGCTAAGCGTGACTCCGAGTGGATGGGCCCACTCTATATGTTCAATGGACTTAGTGTAGATTGTATTGATAAGCACCAGCCCAATTCTGAGGCCCGTCGCAAGGCTTATCAGGCTGATATTACCTTCGGTACCAACAATGAGTTCGGCTTCGACTATCTGCGTGACAATATGGCCGTTTCGCCTGCCGACCTTGTGCAGCGCCGCCACAACTACGCCATCGTCGATGAGGTCGACTCGGTATTGATTGACGATGCCCGTACCCCACTTATCATCTCTGGCCCTATTCCCAAGGGCGACGACCAGATGTTTGAGCAGTTCCAGCCCCTCGTTGAGCGTCTCTATGAAGTTCAGCGCAAGCAGGCTACCGAACTCCTTGCCGAGGCACGCCAGAAAATCAGCGCCGCAGAGAAAGAGGCCGATGCCAAGAAGGCTCAGGAGTTGCAGGCTGAGGGCTTCCTCGCTCTTTTCCGTTCGTTCAAAGCTCTCCCCAAGAACAAGGCGCTTATCAAATATCTCTCTGAGGATGGCATCAAGTCAGGTTTGCAGCGTACCGAGGAGATGTATATGGAGAACAACAACCGCCGTATGCCCGAGGCCGTCAAGCCTCTCTACTTTGTGGTAGACGAGAAGCTCAACAGTGCCGACCTTACCGATAAGGGAACTGCATGGCTCGCCGCCCAGGTCAATGATGACAAGCTCTTTGTATTGCCCGACATCACTTCTCAGATGTCTGCGCTTGAGAGCCAGACCGGTATCTCCGACCAGGAGCGCCTGGACAAGAAGGACGAGATGCTTGCCCACTATGCATTGCAGAGCGAGCGCGTGCATACTCTCCAGCAGTTGCTCAAGGCTTACACCATGTTCAACAAGGATGACGAGTATGTCGTTATCGATGGCCAGGTCAAGATTGTTGATGAGCAGACAGGCCGTATCATGGAGGGTCGCCGCTGGAGCGATGGTCTCCACCAGGCTGTTGAGGCCAAGGAGCATGTCCGTGTCGAGGCTGCCACCCAGACCTTTGCCACTATCACCCTGCAGAACTACTTCCGTATGTATCACAAGCTCTCTGGTATGACCGGTACTGCTTCTACTGAGGCTGGCGAGTTCTGGGATATCTACAAGCTCGATGTTGTCGAGATACCTACCAACCGTCCTGTCGCACGTATCGATATGGACGACCGTCTCTACAAGACCAACCGCGAGAAGTATCGTGCCGTCATCGAGGAAATCGAGGAGATGCGCAACGCCGGACGTCCCTGTCTGGTGGGTACCACTTCGGTAGAAATCTCAGAGTTGCTGAGCCGTATGCTTACCCTTCGCAAGATACCCCACGAGGTGCTCAATGCCAAGAACCACTTGCGTGAGGCCCACATCGTGGCCCAAGCCGGACAGAGTGTCAATGGACTGGGCGCCGTGACCATTGCCACCAATATGGCTGGTCGTGGTACCGACATCAAGCTCTCTCCCGAGGTCAAGGCTGCAGGTGGTCTCGCCATCATCGGTACCGAGCGCCACGAGAGCCGTCGTGTAGACCGCCAGCTGCGTGGTCGTGCCGGCCGTCAGGGCGACCCCGGTTCGTCTGTTTTCTATGTATCTCTCGAAGACAAGCTCATGCGCCTCTTCGCTTCCGAGCGTATCGCCAAGTTTATGGACCGCATGAAGATTGAGGACGGAGAGCGTATCGAGTCGCCTATCATGTCGCGCGCCATCGAGTATGCCCAGAAGAAGGTCGAGGAGAACAACTTTGGTATCCGTAAACACCTGCTTGAGTACGATGATGTGATGAACAAGCAGCGTACTGTTATCTACGACAAGCGCCGTCATGCCCTTATGGGTGAGCGCATCGGTATGGATGTCGCCAACATCATCTGGGACCGTTGCGTGTCTATCATCGAGAACAACGACTACGAAGGCTGCAAGGAAGGTTTCCTTAAGGTTCTTGCCATGGAGTGCCCCTTCACCGAGGAAGAACTTCTCGCCGGCAAGCGCGATGATTTGGCAGAGCGCGCATTCCAGGAGGCTATGGCTTCATTCAAGCGCAAGAACGAGCGTATGCAGAGCATTGCCTACTCCGTAATCAGCGACCTCTATCAGGCCCATGGCGACCGCATCGAGCGCATTGCCGTTCCAGTGACCGATGGTCGCCATATCTACCAGATACCTTGCAACTTCAACGCTGCTTATACCTCTGAGTGCAAGGAGGTGGTCAAGGAGTTTGAGAAGTATATCGTCCTCCATACCATCGATGACGAGTGGAAGGAGCACCTTCGCCAGCTCGACGAGTTGCGCCACAGTGTGCAGAACGCCACTTACGAGCAGAAAGACCCGCTTCTCGTGTTCAAGCTCGAGAGTGCCAAGCTCTGGGATGCCATGATTGACGACCTCAACAACCGTGTGGCCTCAGTCCTCATGCGTGGTCAGGTGCCCGAGTTGCAGCAGCCTGTACAGGAGGCAGCCCCCGAGGAGCGTTCTCAGCGTTACAATGAGCAGAAGATGGACCTCGACGAGCAGGCCCAGCGCAGCGCTGCCCAGCGCGACACCCGTGAGGGAGCTGACCAGGTCAACCACACGCCTTTCGTTGCTCAGAAGATGCCACGTCCCAATGACCCATGTCCCTGCGGTTCGGGCAAGAAGTTCAAGAACTGCCACGGACGCAATCTCCGATAATATGATTGAAGCCAAAGACTTGCTGAAGCAATTCGGCGAAAAGACAGCTGTAGACATCCCGTCGTTTGTTATCAACGACGGAGATGTCCTCGGACTCGTCGGCAACAATGGTGCCGGAAAGACCACATTCTTCCGACTCATCCTTGACCTGCTCGATGCCGACCGGGGTTCGGTCACCATCGACGGAGCCAACCCTGCCGAGAGCGAAGACTGGAAAGCGGGTGTAGGAGCTTATATTGACGAGGGTTTCCTTATCGATTTCCTTACCCCCGAAGAGTATTTCGAGTTTGTCGGCAAGGTCAACGGAATGAGCCGCGACCAGGTTGCCGAACGGCTGACTGTCTTTGAGCGCTTTATGGCTGGCGAGGTGATGGGGCAGAAGAAGTACATACGCGATTTCTCTGCCGGCAACAAGCAGAAGGTGGGCATCGTCTCAGCCCTGCTCAGCCGCCCAAAGACCGTCATTCTCGATGAGCCGTTCAACTTCCTCGACCCGTCGAGCCAGATACTGCTCAAGAAACTCCTCGTCGATTACGCCGCCCAGGAGCATGCCACCATACTGGTGAGCAGCCACAACCTGCAGCATACCATCGACATCTCTACGCGAGTGGCTCTCTTGGAGCATGGCCAGATTATCAAGGACCTGCCCAATGAGGGTGGTAGCGCCGAGAGCGAGTTGGAGAGCTACTTTGAAGTGAGCGAATAGTCGTCTTTAGGTTTCACCCTATACCGTTATCCCCATAGATGTAGGTACTGCCTGCCTCTATGGGGATTATTGTTTCAGCATGTCCGACTTCCGAGCATGTCTCTACCGGTGCCGAGCATGTCTCTGTCGGTGCCGGGCATGCCTCTGCCGGTGCCGAGCATGTCTCTGTCGATGCCGAGTTCGCCTCTACCGATGCCGAGCATATCTCTGCCGGTGCCGAGCATGTTTCTGCCGATGCCGAGCATGTCTCTGCCGATACCGAGCATGTCTCTGCCGGTGCCGAGCTCGCCTCTGCTGGTTCCGAGCATGTCTGCCTATCCGCCGGCATTGTCCTCGCTTTCGTTATTCATGCCTTTGGTTATCTGGCGATTAACGAAGAAAGCCATTCCGACACCGTGATGATGTCAGAATGGCTTTCCTCCTTTTATATGATCAGATGTATTAATACTCTTCTTCGGCTACGTCTTCAGCCTCCATGTTCAGGTCTTCGGGGTCGGTGTCGAAGGTGGTGCGATAGCTTTCTTCCGTGAGCTTGTCCTCGTCATAGCTATCGTCGTCCTCGTCATAGTCCTCGCCGCTGTCCTCGTTGACATCGTCCAATTCCTCGTCGTCCTCATCCTCGTCAAAGTCACGCATTTTCTTGTCGTCCTCGTCAAATTCCGACTTGTAGCGGGGCTTCTCCACTTCGGGTTTCAGTTTGGCAAAGATGGCCTCCACCCATGAGCCTTTGGGTATCTCGAGCACCTCAAAACCGTCGTTCACTTTCTTCTCATACATGCCGCCGGGCTTGTGCAGACGGTTGGCGGGCAGGGTAGTGGTGCTGATGTCAAAACCGCTGAGGATGATATCCTGAATGCTCTGTGAGAGCGATTCCCAACCACCGCCGAAGTTGCGCTCGAGCACCTCCATGAGCTTGGCAGCCGAGATGTGGCGTATATTTTCATAGGTGAGGTCGGTGACTCTGTTGATAGGACGCTTCTTGACAGCCCACTTCTGTACGTGCTTATCATCGAGCTTGATTTGTCCGATTTTGAATCCGCGCTCTTCGTATTTCTCGAAGACTTTGGGGTTGTCAATCTTTATCTCTTCCAGCTCAAAGCCACTCCTGATAATATCCATGTAATGCTGCAGGTTGTCTTTGAAATCGGCTTCCTTTTCGCCACTTTCCCAGAGGCGGAAAATGTCGTTTTCTTGGGCGTCCCAGATATTACTCTTGTTCAAAGTTTTGAGTGTCAGAACTTTATGGTCTTGCTTCATTGTTTGTGTAAAGTTTGGAGTTTGTATTGGCTGCAAATGTATACAACAAATTGTTAAGTTGCAAATTTTTATGCAAAAAAAATCGTATCAATATGAAAAATATCATTAACTTTGCAATAATTATGAGTGAACCGTTAGCTGAAAGGATGCGTCCGCGCACCTTGGATGATTATGTAGGACAGCAGCATTTGGTGGGTCCGGGAGCGGTGCTTCGCAAGATGATTGATACGGGGCACATCTCTTCGTTTATTCTTTGGGGACCTCCTGGCGTGGGAAAGACCACTCTTGCCCAGATTGTTGCCAGCATGTTGCAGGTGCCTTTTTACACGCTCAGTGCCGTGACCAGTGGAGTCAAGGATGTGCGCGATGTGATAGAACGTGCCAAGAGTGGGCGCTTTTTCAATTCCGCCTCACCCATACTCTTCATCGACGAGATTCACCGGTTTTCCAAATCCCAGCAAGACAGCCTCCTTGGGGCGGTCGAGCGTGGCGTGGTGACGCTCATCGGTGCCACCACCGAGAATCCCTCCTTCGAGATTATCCGCCCGTTGCTCTCCCGATGCCAGCTCTATGTCCTCAAGTCGCTCGAGGCTTCCGATCTGCTCTCGCTTCTTCATCGTGCCGTGACCCAGGATGTCGAACTCTCCAAGCGCCATATCCATCTGCAGCAGACCGATGCGCTGCTGCGCTATAGCGGTGGCGATGCGCGCAAACTGCTCAACATCCTCGAGCTTGTCATCAGTGCCTCTACCGACGACGAGGTGACCATCACCGACGAGATGGTCGAAGAGCGGCTCCAGCAGAACCCCTTGGCCTACGACAAGGACGGCGAGATGCACTACGACATCATCTCTGCCTTTATCAAGAGCATCCGTGGCAGCGACCCCGATGCCGCCCTCTACTGGATGGCGCGCATGATAGAGGGAGGCGAAGACCCCAAGTTCATTGCTCGCCGCGTGGTGATAAGCGCCGCCGAAGATGTGGGACTCGCCAACCCCAATGCCCTGCTCATGGCCAACACCGCCTTTGATGTGGTCAACAAGATAGGATGGCCCGAGGGCCGCATTGCGCTTGCCGAGGCTGTGGTCTATCTCGCCACCAGTCCCAAGAGCAATTCTGCCTATCTCGCCATCGACGAAGCCCTTGCCGCCGTGCGCGCCACTGGCAATCTGCCCGTGCCGCTGCCCATACGCAACGCCCCCACGGCACTCATGAAGGAGCTGGGCTATCACGACGGCTATCTCTATCCCCACGACTATCCCGGCAACTTCGTTGCCCAGTCCTATCTCCCCTCCGAGTTGGGTAGCCGCCGCTTCTGGCACGCCCAGCACAGTCCTTCCGAGGAGAAACTCTATCAGCGTATGCTGCAATACTGGGGCGACAGATATAAAGATGACAAGTAAACCAACAATGAATATAGTATTATTGGATATGCAAATAGTATTATTAGACGGATATGCGTCCAATCCGGGCGACCTTACCTGGGAACCCCTCAAAGAGATGGGCGAGGTAACAGTGTACGACCGCACGCAGCCTTCAGAGGTAGTCGAGCGTGCGCATGATGCAGAAATCATAGTAACCAACAAGGTGACACTCACGCGGCAGACGCTTGAGCAGCTGCCCAACCTGCGGCTGATATGCGTCTTGGCCACGGGATACAACACCATCGACACCCTGGCGGCCCGCGACTTGGGCATCACCGTGTGCAACGTGCCTGCCTACAGCACCGACAGCGTGGCGCAGATGGTCTTTGCACAGATTCTCAACATGACCAACCGCGTGGCCCACTATGCCCGCCAGACCCGCGAGGGACGTTGGTCGGTAGCGCCCGACTTCTGCTATTGGGATTTGCCCGTGAGCGAGCTCGCCGGCAAGACCCTCGGCATCGTGGGCCTCGGCCATATCGGTGCCAAGGTAGCAAGCATAGCCCGCGAGTTTGGCATGGATGTCTTTGCCTTCACCAGCAAGAACTCCATCGACCTGCCCGACTATATCCAGAAGACCACCCTTGAGGGACTCCTCGGTGTGAGCGACATCCTTACCCTCCACTGCCCGCTCACCCCCGATACCCACGAGCTCATCAACGCCCGCACCCTCGCCCGCATGAAGCATGGCGCCCTGCTGGTCAATACCGGCCGAGGCCCTCTGGTCAATGAGGCAGATGTGGCCGAGGCTCTTGCCTCCGGACAGCTTGGCGGCTATGGTGCCGACGTGATGTGCAGCGAACCGCCGGCTGCCGACAATCCGCTCTTCGCCCAGCCCAATGCCTTCATCACGCCCCACATCGCATGGGCATCGGTCGAGGCGCGCCAGCGACTGCTCAACGCCACCTTCGACAACATCCGCGCATTCCAGGATGGCCATCCCCAGAATGTGGTCAATCCCTAAGCGCCATTTGAGATAACCCTTTGCAATGGGCCTGGTCTGTCTGTCAGATTAGGCCCATTGTTTTTTTGTATGAAGTCTCGCTCCGCCTCTCCCGATGCCATCCATAATATAGTTGCAAACCACGAAACGATTATTTCCCGTCTTTAACCCATTGTTTCCAACCACGAAATAACCATTTCGCACCCCGCAAAGATGTTGTCTGTCATCACGGCCCTTATCTCTGCCATCGCCGACATCATTGCAGATTGCTGACAACTTTTCGGCTTAACTGCAAAATAATTGGACATTCGCTTTGAATTGCGGGCGAATTGTGCTAACTTTGTCTCATATATAATAATGTAATAGGAAGTAGAATATGGATTTAGTACAACGGTTTATCAATTATACACAGTTTGACACCCAGTCTGCCGAAGACTCTCAGACTGTGCCAAGCACGGCCAAGCAGCTCGTGTTTGCCAAATACCTGAAGGAAGAGTTGGAGCGCGAAGGTCTCTCTGATGTCGAGATGGACGAGATGGGCTACATCTACGCCACCCTCAAGGCCAATACCAAGAAGGAGGTGCCCACCATCGGCTTCATTGCCCACTACGACACCAGCATGGACTGCTCTGGCGCCAACATCAAGCCCCGCATCGTCGAGAACTATGACGGTGGAGACATCGTGCTGAGCGAAGGCATCGTGTCGTCGCCCACTAAGTTTCCCGAACTCCTCGACCACAAGGGCGAAGACCTCATCGTGACCGACGGCCACACGCTGCTCGGTGCCGACGACAAGGCGGGTATAGCCGAGATTGTCGAGGCGATGTGCTATCTGCGCGACCACGACGAAATCAAGCACGGCGACATCCGTGTGGCTTTCAATCCCGACGAGGAGATAGGCATGGGTGCCCATCACTTCGATGTCGAGAAGTTCGGATGCGAATGGGCCTACACCATGGATGGCAGCGACCTGGGCAACCTGGAGTATGAGAACTTCAATGCTGCCGCCGCCAAGGTCATCATCAAGGGTATGAGCGTACACACGGGTTATGCCAAGGGCAAGATGGTCAACGCCAGTCGTCTGGCTTGCGAGTTCAACGCCTTCATTCCCGAGACCGACATCCCCGAGACTACCGACGGCTACCAGGGCTTCTACCATCTGTTGGGCATCGACAGCCACTGCGAGGAAGCCAAGCTGAGCTACATCATCCGCGACCACGACCGCGAGAAGTTTGAAGACCGCAAGGACTTCATCGAGTCTATCGCAGCCCGTATGAACGAGAAGTACGGCGAGGGCGCGGTCAAGGTTGAGCTGCGCGACCAGTACTACAACATGAAGGAAAAGATAGACCCCAACATGCATGTGATTGACATTGTGCTCAAAGCCATGCAGGAGACAGGCGTCACCCCCAAGGTTGAACCTATCCGTGGCGGAACCGACGGTGCCCAGCTGAGTTTCCGAGGTCTCCCTTGCCCCAATATCTTTGCCGGCGGCGTAAACTTCCATGGTCCCCACGAGTTTGTCTCCATCCAGGTCATGCAGAAGGCTGTGCAGGTCATCACCCGCATCTGTGCCATCACCGCCGCATATAACGACTGATTATCCCCAATAACGATAGAAGCTGTTCCTTGTTGAGGAGCAGCTTTTTCGCTTTTATCCTATACGCTTATGGCTGAACTTCCGGCTCTGGTCAAAGACCTTGCACTCATACTCATCGTGGCTGGCGGCGTCACGCTGCTCTTCAAGCGCTTGCGCCAACCCCTCGTATTGGGCTACATCGTGGCGGGCTTTCTCGTGTCGCCCCACATGCCCTACACCATGTCGGTGATAGACAAGGCCGACGTGCAGATGTGGGCCGACATCGGCGTCATCTTCCTGCTGTTCTCCCTGGGCCTCGATTTCTCGTTCAAGAAGATACTCAAGATGGGCATGGCGCCCATGATAGCCGCCATCACCATCATCCTCTGCATGATGTTTGCCGGCACCGTGGTGGGCCACCTCTTCGGGTGGGCACGCATGGACTGCGTATTCCTTGGCGGCATGCTTGCCATGTCGTCCACCACCATCATCTACAAGGCTTTCGACGACCTGGGGCTCAGGCAGCAGAAGTTTGCCGGGCTGGTGATGAGCGTGCTCATCCTCGAAGACATCATGGCTATCGTCATGATGGTGATGCTCTCGGCCTTTGCCACCGGGGCCAACCCCGACGGCGAGCAGATGGTGGCTTCGGTCGTCAAGATAGGCTTCTTCCTCACGGTATGGCTGGTGGTAGGCATCTTCTTCATCCCCATGTTCCTGCGCAAGACGCGTCTGCTCATGAACGACGAGACCATGACCATCGTGGCGCTCGGACTCTGCTGCGCCATGGCGTGCATCTCCACGCTGGTGGGCTTCAGCAGCGCATTCGGGGCCTTCATCATGGGCAGCATCCTTGCCGAGACCATCGAGGCCGACAAGATTATCCAACTGGTAGAGCCTGTGAAGAACCTCTTCGGTGCCATCTTCTTCGTGTCGGTGGGCATGCTGGTCGACCCCCATATCCTTGTCGCTTATGCCGTGCCCATCGTCATCCTCGTACTGACCATCCTCGTGGGCCAGAGTGTGCTGGGCTCGATGGGGTTTCTCCTGAGCGGTCAGACACTGCGCAACTCCATGCGCTGCGGTTTCTCCATGGCTCAGATAGGTGAGTTCGCGTTCATCATAGCCTCATTGGGACTGTCGCTCCACGTCATCGGCAACTTCCTCTATCCTGTCGTTGTGGCGGTATCGGTCATCACCACCTTCCTTACACCTTATATGATTAAGGCTGCCGACCCCGCCTACCACCAGTTGGAGAAGCGGCTGCCCAAGCGGTGGCTGCGGCGGCTGGGCCATCTGGGTCTTGCCACTCACTCGAGTGCGGTGGAGAGCGGCAACTGGCGACTGCTGATGCGCAAGCTGCTCACCACGGCGCTCATCTACAGCATCCTTACCACCGCCACCATCACCCTCATGTTTACCTTCTTCCTGCCCTTCATCCGGCAGATACTGCCCCACTGGTGGGCCAACGGCGTGTGCGGCCTGGTCACGGTGGTACTCATCTCGCCCTTCCTGCGCGCCATCGTGATGAAGCACAACCACAGCGACGAGTTCAAGGCGCTGTGGACGGGCAACCGCATCAACCGTCTGCCGCTGCTCTTTACCATCGTGGCGCGTATCTTCATCGCCGCGGCGTTCCTCTTCTATATCTGCAACTATCTGGCACGCTTTGCCAATGCCATCGTAATCACTCTGGCGCTCATCGTGATATCCATCTTTGTGATGTCGCGCAAACTGAAGCGTAGCAGCATACATCTGGAGCGACTCTTTGTGCAGAACCTACGCTCTCGCGACATCGAGGCACAGGTGCGCGGGCGCAAGCGGCCGCTCTTTGAGGGTCATCTGCTTGATCGCGACCTACATATATCCGAGTTTGAGATTCCCCTCAATTCCGCCTTCGCCGGCAAGAGCCTCGCCCGTCTGCAGTGGGGGGCGCGCTTCGGCGTCCTCGTGAGCAGCATCCTGCGCGGTTACCGTCGCATCAACATCCCCGGTGGCTCCACCATTCTCTTCCCCAAAGACAAGATACAGGTCATCGGCAACGACGAGCAGCTGCATGCCTTTGGCATAGAACTCAGCAGCAATCTTGTGCCAGAAGACCCCAATATCGAGAAGCGGGAGATGGGGCTGCACAGTCTCGTCATCCACGCCGGTAGCGCCTTTGTCGGCAAGACGCTCAGCGAGAGCGGCATACGCGAGAACTATGACTGCATGGTCGTGGGAGTAGAAGAGGGGCAGCAGAACCTTACGATGATCAATCCCAAGCGTCCCTTCGAGCAGGGTGACGTCATCTGGGTGGTGGGCGAGCGAGACAGTATTGACCGTCTGCTCCAAGCCTGATGGCGCGGAGATGTGCGTTGCTGAAAGGTAAAGGATTGCGTTTAGCTGAAGGTGTTATTACTGGTTTGCCATTATAGCCTACACATTCATGCTCATTATCCTTGCTGCTTGTAACCGGCCGATACTCACATCCGTATCGGCTGAAACTCGCATCCGTGCCGACCGATACGTATATCCGCACCGTCTGATCCGCATTTGCAGAGATGGTCAGCAGAGTTGCCGAGGTACCCTCGGCTCGTGCGGAGGTCATGGCGGCGGTGGTGTCTCTTTCTATAAACAGAAACAGCAGGCTCTCCCTGATTGGCGGGTGAGCCTGCTGTTGTCTTATGTTTGTGCGAGGGCTGCTGTTGGTGCCCTCGATTCTTGCCTATGGTCTTGCCGTATGTGGTCAGCGCACCATCACCTTGGCACCCTTGACTATGTAGATGCCCGCAGGCACGCTTACGCGCTTGGTGTCACCAGCCTCGGTACTTACGCGATGCACCAGACGGCCGTCGATACCGTAGATGGCCACGGTCTCGGCCTTGTCGGCACGGATGATAATCTCGCCTTCGCCGCCAGTGATTGCCTTGCCGCCGGTGGTCTCAACATGGTCGATGCCTACAGGCTTGCCTGCCACATAGACAATCTGGAGATTGGCTGGCAGTCTGTACCCCCGACTCTCGTCCTCTACAAGCACCAAATTATAGAAGTAGTTCTCCATGTTTACGTACATGAATGGGCTGAGATTGTTGTCGATATATGACATCTCGATGCCGCCCATCATGAAGTTAAACCCTACCTCTGCTGGGCTCCATGTCTCTTCTACATAGAGTTCGCTACCATCGTTGGGCACATCAATTTGCTTGTAGCCACCTTTCCAATACTTTTTGCTGCCGTCGCTTGCATCCTCGCAATAGATGAAGTATTGCACCTTACCGGCACCACCTATATTTTTGAATTTATACCTGAATAGGGCGTGGTCATCATTTATCTTGGGGGCTTTGACCCTATTGCCGAAACGGTAAGCGTTCTCGGTCTCGTAGTCACCCGGTGTGACGTTGGTCTCCACGTTTGTAAGTACCAGGACTGGCTTTGTGGTCGTTTCGGCAGTGATTTTCTGGGGCGCCGATATATCCTCGCCCGCTTCGTCCTTGGCCCTGACGTAGAAGTCGCCTTCTGGTACTTCTACAAGTATAGTGATCTGGCGTGTAATCGTCGAGTGGGCAGGCACACTGATGTAGCAGTCGCCTCCGGGGGTGTTATTGTAATTCTGGTCGTCTCTGCCGGAATGTAGCGTTATAAGTCCGATGTAGTCTTCGTTGCCATTGTTGGTCACCTCCACGTTGAAGGTGGCCTTTTCCAGACCGACGATTTTACCTGCGGGTGTTATGGTAGCGCTGAGCAAGGAGTTGGCCTTGACCAGCTTGTCGGTTGTAGCAATTAGGGTAATGGGCTTCATGCCGTTGATATATAAACACTTGTGCCATGTGGTCTCGCCCTTTTTGCAATAGACGCCGTAGATGGTGTAGGTGCCGTTCTTGGGTGCGAAGTTGAAGTTGGTCTCGACAAATTCACCGCTTAAATTGCTCAGGTTCCTGGGATTGCTGATCAGGGTATATCCGTCCTTGCCATCGCTGATGGCGTAGGCAAACTTGCCGTTAAATGGATTTGCACTGGTGGGGAACAGAGCGTCGCCGAAAGACAGGCCGAATGCCTCTGACTCATTGGCACGGGTGTCCTTGGTGATTTTGAAGTATGTGTTTAGGTCATCGCTTGTATATTTGTATACCTCCAACGCGGGTGTAAATACCAATGGTTCGTCATCAATGCCATTGTAGGGCTGGATGCCGATAATCATATCGCAGTTGCGGTTGTATCCGTCGGGGGCATTGCCCGAGCCTGCGCCGCCCTTTTTGGGATTGAGGATGGTAATGTCGAAGTATCCGTTCTGATATCCGCCCCAGCCCCAGTTGATGTGGTAAAGTCCAGAACCGTTGCTGCCGTCGCATACAAACTGATGGCCGCTGGTGGAAGAGAAACCTCCATAGAGTATAGGACGTCCGGCGCTGAGCTCGCGGTCTATGAGGTCGGCCCATTCGGCTATGCTGTAGTGGGAACGGAAAACATTGGCAATCAGGTCGAAGTCGTAACCGAAGTATTTGGACAAATGGTAGTAGTTCACTACGGCTCCCGACGTGCTGCCGTAGTCCATCTCTACCGCTGCGCCGCAATGCAGCATCAGCTTGGCTACTGCCTCTGCTTGTGCATTATTATAGTTGCCTTCTACATATCGTGGCAACATGTTGTCCCAGTCATAAGTTTCGCCTTGGGAGATGCCTGGCATGCTGATTTCGTTGGTTCTGGTGGTGTAGGCGGGGATGTCGGCCATGAGTTTCTTGGGATATTTCCAGAACGCCATAATCTGCGCCATGGCTGTGGCTACACATCCTGTCACCGAACGGTCGTTGCCGTTGTATTTGGGACACATCATGTTGTATGGATAGCCCTGGTTCCACTGTATCTGGCCCAACAGAGGTGCTACCTTTGCCGATGCGCGCTTGGGCGAGGCGGTCATGGCGCGGTGCTCGTTGAGCAAATTCAGTGCGGCGGGGTCTCCAGCCTTGACGGCTTCGACCATAGCTTTGTAGCTATCGAGAAACATGGCCATACCCTCGGTCATCTGGTTTTCGTCGTAGGTTCCGCTGTCGGCATAGCCCACGATTTCGGGCATACGGTCATCGCCCGACACGATGGTGAAACCCTTGTCGGCGCCGTTGGGAAATACGTAGTAGTCGACTACCTGCTTGAGGTGGCTGTCAACGCCATTGATGGCTCTGGCCTTGGCTCGTGCCTTGCTGTCTATCACTATGCCGAGTCGGGAAGCCTGGTTCTCGGCAATCTTTTGCGCCTGTACGAATGAGCGTGGACCGGCTATAGCCGCCAGCTTCACAAAGAGCACAAGCATCAGAATGAGTAAAGATTTCTTTTGCATAATGAGTTAGTTTGGTTATAGTCAATTGCAAATATACGAATATTTATTTACTTTCTATACCAAATCAGTAAAAATTTTTGAATAATGGCTGTTTTTTTTGTATTTGATGATATTTATAATGCCTGTTCCGAAGAAAAAACGTGTGGATAATGTCCTTTCTTCTGAACAGGCATTGTGTATGCTTATGGGTCGTCATTGTGACGTCAATACCACTGCACGGCGTTGGAATACCCACTGCGCTTGTCGTATTTGAGCGCGTCGGTAAGCGTGGCGGCATTGCAACGGAACGAGAAGTTATAGCTGGTGTATGGCGCGAGCACCACCTGACAGCTCATGTTGAAGCAGTGCAAATCGCGCTGCAACGAGGCGGTGGTCATGCTTATCTTGTGGTTCTCAAAGTCGTAACCCGACGAGAAGCTGATATTCCACCCGTCGCTGATGCGCAGGTTGCCGCTCATGTTGACGGTCTGCGTGAACTTGTAGGGATAGCGCATCTTGTTGTAGTTGAACTTCTTGAGGTCGCGGTTCTCGCTCATGGTGACACCATAGCCCACGGTGAGCGACCAGGGCATGGAGAAGAGCATGTAGCCATCGTCGTCGGTGGCAGCCTTTCCGGTGTCCTTGCGCTTCTTGGCTCCGCGCTGTCCTTCTATCATGTCGTCGTCGACATTGCTTTCGATGCCGGTGTCGATGCCTTCCTTCTCTTCTTTGCTGTCTTCTTCGTCGTCACCGCCGTTGAAGAGTTTGCGCAGTTTCTCTGGTGTGAGCGTGAATGAGAAGTTCTGCGACATACCCTGGAAGCGTCCGAAGCGTCCGTAGCCCCACTCTGTGTGGTTGCCCACGTAAGGCCGGCCGTTCTTGTCGAGCTCGTAGGCGTAGGTGGCGAAGACTGCGTGCATGTTGAAGGTATAGTTCTTCCACCATTTCAGACGGATATCCATGCCCAGGTCACTCCAGGGCTTCTCCTTGGCTGCCATGTTGTAAGACATCTGCAGGGCAAAGTTGTCGATGATGCTCACCTTCTTGAAGCCGGTACTGTCCTTGTCGCTCTTCATCTTCATCTCGACGTTGTTGGCAAGGCTGAACGACAGGTTGCCGGTCTTGCCGCGTGTGGGGTAACCAAAGGCCGAGCCCTCGTAAGGAGAATACTCGACAAGGTCTACGCTACCGTCGGCATTGGTGCGCTGGTAGGTCTGGTAATAGCCGTAGCGCGCCGCACCGAAGTCTGGGGCGTAGCTGAAGCTGACCTGTGGGGTCAGGACGTGGCGGATGGCCTGTACTTTGTCACCGAATATCTTGCGGCTGGGCACATAGAAACCATACAACTTGGTGCTGGCGCTCATGGCGAAGTTCCAGTTGTAGACGTTGTGCAGTCCGTTGATGGTATCGTTGACCACGGTGCCGGTGGTCTCGTCCCACGATTTGTTGACCTTACGCAGGTAGGTGCGGTCGGTGAAGTTGAACGCCGGGGTGACGTTTATATAATTAAATAAGGTGAATGTACCCTGGATAGGGATATTGTGCTGCATACCGTTGCGCCAGTCCTTGGCCAGATTGGACGACATGAGCTTGTCTTCCTTGGTGTCGATGGAGTTGGTGATATGTCCGGTATAGCTCATCGAAATCTTCTCGTACCAGCGCTGCTTTCCGGCTGCGTTCTTGCGACGGAAGGGATAGAAGCGGCTGATGGAGATGTTCATGTCGGGCAGCGTCAGGGCGATGGTGGTTTCGCGCATATTCTGGTTGAGGTTCACCGTCGAGCTCAGCGTCATGCCTATGCTCGAGAAAGTGGTGCTCCAGTTGACCGAAGATGTACGCGTGCTCTGCGTCATGGTCTGCGGATTGTACATACTGTACAGGTTGTTGCGCTCATAGCTGCTTGTGGCGAAGTTGACGCTTGCCGACAGCGTGTTGAACGGATTGGCCTTGGCATCCTGACGGTGACTCCACTGTATCTTGAAGCTGGTCTGTCGGGAGTAGTCGGGCATTCCCTTGTCACCGGTACGTGTGTCCTGGAAGCTACCTAAGAAACTACCGTTGTATTTGTAACGCTTGCGGTAGTTGGAGGCTGCGCTGAGTCCCCATGAGCCCTTGGTATAAATCTCCCCCAAGAGTTTGAGGTCCCACTTGTCGCTCATGGCGAAGTAGTAACCGGCATCGCGCAGATAGAAACCCCGGTCTTGCTCGTCGCCATAGCTCGGCATGATGAAACCTGAAGAATAGCTCTTGCTGAAGGGGAAGAAACCATAGGGGATGGCCAGCGGCAGCGGCACATCGGCCACCACGAGATAGGCGGGACCGAACACCACATCCTTGCCGGGGCGCACCTTGGCTCGCGACAGCGCGATGTAGAAGTCGGGGTGCTCGGCGTCGCAGGTGGTGTAACGTCCATGCTTGAGGAAGATTTCTCCCTTGTCGTTGCGCTTGGACAACTGGCTGCTGAGATAGCCTTCCTCCTGGTGGGTGGTCACATTATTGATGAAGCCCTTCTTGGTCTTGAAGTTGAAGGCCATGGTATCGCTCTGGTATTCGGTGTCGCCCATCTTGAATACCGGCTTGTTGCGTATGCCGCCCTTCTCGAGCGAGTCGGGGGTACCCACGGCGTGTACCAGACTGCTGTCCATGCTCAAGGCGATGCGGTCGCTGGTCAGGTCCATGTTCTCGTATTTCACATTGGCCTCGCCGTAGATATAGGCACGCTTGGCTTTGGCGTCGTAGACCAGCGAGTCGTTGCCCTTGTAGCTTACCGGCGCGTCGATGCCGTTCTTCTTGGCTCGGTTGATAGAGTCGAGGCGTATCGAGTCGTCGATGGCTTTGTTGTGGTGATATATGGCCAGTTGGAGCGAGTCCATCTTGGTGGTATCGATGGCGGGAAGGGTGGGGGTGATGTCTTTCTTAATGGAGTCTTTCAGGGCGATGGTGTCGTTTTTCATCTTCCTGTTTCGCTTCTGACCCGAGGGTGTGGTGGTCTTGGCCATCACAAAGATGATGGCAAACAGGAAGATTACTATAAGCGTTTTAGTCTTCATTAAGACTGCAAAGTTAAAGAATTAATGACTAATTACTATCTGTTTTCTCAATTTTAACGCTATTCGAAGAGATTTTTCCATTCGCGGAAGCGCAAAACGCCCTCTTCTCCGAACTTCTGGAGACTGCGAAGGGCCTCTTCGAAACTCTTTTCGTGGTTGAGACGGGTCTTGGAGTAGAACTTGTCGGCATAGCAGATGACCTTCTCCTCGATGGTTTCGGGCAGAAAGTCCTCTTCGGGCAACGGCAGCTTCTGGCTGACGATGTCGTGCTTGGTAAGTCCGGCTCCGGTGTGGCGCTCGCATACTCGGGCGTGTCGCGGATAACCTTCGGCGCGCATGAGTTCGGCTCCTATCCGTCCATGACAGATGTAGGGCTCGTCGCCCATGCAGTGTATCGACGGCGCATGGCAGCGGAAGATGCCGATGTCGTGGAGCATGGCAGCCTCGATGACAAACTGGCGGTCGATGTGCAGTTCGGGATGGGCATCACAAATGCGCACAGCACGCTGCATAACGAGCGTGCTGTGCGTAATGAGTATATTCCGGAGGTCGTTGTCCTCCGGATAGTATTTGTCTATTAGCTGATTATGCATCTGCCTCGGGGCGCTGAATATAAGCTATCACGTCGCCCTTGCGAACCTTGGCGCCCTGCTTGGCGTTAATCTCTACGAGTTTGCCGCCAAGGTCTGCCTTGACCTCAACAAACTCGCCCCAAGGAGCCTGTATGTAGCAGAATGCGTCGCCTTCCTTGTATTCCTTGCCGATGAATGGCTCAACAGCAGGAGCAACCTCGCCGTCGCCCTGGAATTCCCAGAACAGCTGTCCTTTGACCGGACATACGATTGCATCGGCCTTTGCGTGCTTGAAAGCAGCCAATTGCTCGGCGCTCAACTGGCTTCCCATCTTTGCATCTTTGGCTTTCTGCAGGTCGGCGAGGAAGTTCTTCTTAGCCTGGCCGCTCTTGAAGTTGCGATACTGCTCTGGGTGCATAGCCAACTCGAACAGCTCCTCATCGTCCTGACCATACTCCCAACCGTTCTCGTCCATCTCCTTGCGGAAGTCATCGAGGGCGTCGGTGAGCAGTGTGTGGGCGTCGACATCGGTAAACTCGCGGCCCTGCTTCTGAGCCAGCTCTACCAGCTCGGGAGCGATGGTGCCAGGAATCTTGCCACTCTTGCCGAGAATCATACCCCACATAGCCTCGTCCATCATCACAAAGCGGCCCTTGCCCTGCTCGATAGTCAGCAGGTTCATCAGCGCGATGTTCTTGACATACTGGCTGAAAGGAGTAACCAGTGGAGGATAGCCCACGCGAGGCCATACATATTCAACCTCATCGAAGAGCTTGATGAGCAGGTCGTCCATAGACAGCTCGTCCTCACCCTTCTTCTTGCGTACGTTGTTGATGGTGGTGCGCATACCGCCGAGGTCGGCCATCATAGAACCCATCATACCGCCGGGCAGACCGCAGCCGAGCAAGAGCGAAGACATAATCTTGTTACCGGGGTTGATGAAGTAGCCGAGCCACTCGTCGATAAACTCCTGGGTAAGAGCGCGAGCCTTCATGTAGGCACTCATGTTGATTTCGGGTACCTCGAAGCCCTCGTTCTTGAGCATGCTGATGACAGAGATTACGTCTGGATGCACCTTACCCCATGACAGCGGCTCGATGGCTACGTCGATGATGTCGGCACCGTTGTTGCAGACCTCAAGGATGCTGGCCATAGACAGGCCAGGACCAGAGTGGCCGTGATACTGGATGATGATTTCGGGATGCTTGTCCTTAATCATCTTGGTGAGCTTGCCCAGGAATGCGGGCTGACCGATACCGGCCATGTCCTTCAAACAGATTTCCTCGGCGCCAGCCTCTATCAGCTCGTCGGCGATATTGTTGTAATATTCAAGAGTATGTACGGGAGATGTAGTTATACACAGAGCACACTGGGGAATCATGCCGCCCTCCTTGGCCCACTTGATAGAGGGCTTGATATTGCGAACGTCGTTCAGACCGTCAAAGATACGGGTGATGTTGGTACCCTGCTTGGCCTTGACCTTGTACATCAGAGCGCGTACATCGTCGGGCACGGGATACATGCGCAGCGCGTTGAGACCGCGGTCAAGCATGTGGGTTTGGATGCCCACCTCATTGAAAGGCTTGCAGAATGCGCGCACGGCGTCGTTAGGATTCTCACCGGCCAGAAGGTTCACCTGCTCAAAGGCACCACCGTTGGTCTCCACGCGACTGAAGCAACCCATCTCAATGATTACCGGAGCGATGCGCTCCAACTGGTCCTTGCGTGGCTGGAACTTACCAGAGCTCTGCCACATATCTCTATACACGAGACTGAACTGAATTTTCTTCTTCATATTATCGATAATATTTTTAATATCACTATATTTCAAGGTGCAAAATTATACAAAAAAAACCAATTAGCTCATGATTGCTGCTTTTTTTTGTTCTTTGGTGGAATTTAATTGTCCCATTTCGCTTCCATTGTTGACTTCCAGCCCGCTCATTTGGCTTTCCTTTCTCCTCGTTTTCCTCTTCGTCAGCGCCCCCATTGTGCCGCGTTGCAGGCGGGTTATCCCCCTTCTTGCCCTCGCTGTCGCCCTCTGCCGTGGCTTTATTTATAAAAAAATAGTCGCTTCCTCCCTGTTTCTCATAATTTATGAGTAACTTTGCGGCGACTTTTGCCGTGGGCCTCCCTTTATCCATGAGAGTGCCGCAGATGAGGAACGCCTCGTCTTCCCTTGTCAGGGTGGCGGCAGAGTCTTACATAACTGACAGACAAACCAAGAATGAAGAAAACAATTTATACCAAGTTTGACAAAACTTTGATTACGGCTCTTCCCGTGGTCGAGTTTCCAGGGCGCATTATCACCATCCTCACAGCGGGTGAGGCCGAGCGCGCCGTCGATTATCTGTTGACGCAGCCCATATTGGGCATTGACACCGAGACACGCCCCGCCTTCCGCAAGGGAAAGACCTACAAGGTGGCGCTGCTTCAGGTTTCGACCCACGACACCTGTTTCCTGTTTCGTCTCAACCGCATCGGCGTGACGCCAGCTATCATTCGTCTGTTGGAGAATACCACGGTGCCCATGGTGGGACTGTCGCTGAGCAACGACTTGCTGTCTCTGCACCACCGCGCCGACTTCAAGCCCGGTATGTTTGTCGATTTGCAGAACGAGGTAGGCCGCCTGGGCATCCAGGACCAGTCGCTGCAGAAGCTCTATGCCAACCTCTTCCACGAGAAGATTAGCAAGCGCCAGCGGCTCACCAACTGGGAGGCCGACGCGCTTACCAACCGCCAGTGTCTCTATGCCGCCACCCCCCCCTGGAC
>ERZ780033.61-NODE-61-length-37710-cov-6.64342_pt1 | contig 37710 bp, 29 predicted proteins | sample MGYA00511024_ERZ780033 | MGnify/ENA primary metagenome ERZ780033 (study PRJEB29588, sample SAMEA2157043) | human gut metagenome | biome: human gut; feature: human-associated habitat; material: faeces | place: Denmark | collected 2008/2010 ... | reverse complement strand
ACCCAAAGCAAAATCATTGAGGACTTGAAGAAGCTAAAGTCTGCGATTATTGAAAAGTTGTACTCTGAAATCCAAGGGAAAGAATATTCGTACAGACAACTTTTTGAGATTATCAATGAACGAAACAACCGATTAGAGTTTTCAAACGTTCTTTCTGCAAGTCAAGAAAGAGGAATGGTAAGTAGGGAAGATTTGAACTTAGATATTAAGTTTGAACGGAGCAACATCAATACTTATAAAATCGTAAGAAATGGTGATTATGTAATTCATTTGCGCTCATTCCAAGGAGGCTTCGCCTTTTCAAATATAGTAGGTGTGTGTAGTCCTGCATATACAATTATGCGCCCTAAAGACTTATTGGAATACGGATATCTATCATATTATTTCACTTCACGACAATTTATCAAGTCACTCGTTATCGTTACTTATGGTATTCGTGATGGGCGTTCAATAAATGTAGACGAGTGGCTTGACATGAAAATTGTTATTCCGACAAAAGAACGACAACGCCATATCGTGAGAACTATTAAGGTTTTTGAAAATAGAATCGAAAATGAAGAAATGTATGCCTCATGCTTATTAAAACAGAAGCAACACCTGCTTCGCCAAATGTTTATATAAACATCTGGCGGAGTAGATACTGCTTTTGCTTGTTCAATAGTTCTAATAAATCTGTTTCCATTTTTATCTTTTGCCCCAATGTAAATATGCGCTTTCCTATTCGTTGCTGTATTTCAAAAGAGGGAAGAGAAAGGGGGATATTACATAATCCTTCAAAAGACAAGCATTGTCTAACACTTCCCTCTAATCTCTTTTGTATTTCACAATAAAAATGCTTCGATTCAAAAAAGTAATCAATGTATTCAGGTGCTACGTTTTCTTGGGTTCGGAAGCAAACATACATAGGACTAACGATGCCCTTTTCAAAAGTTGTCAGGCGAGCAATAGAACCAACGTTTATTCGTGCAGGATTAAAGGCAAAGTCGTTCTGTTCTGCGATTTTGTAGTTAGAAGTATCTTCGCTTGCAACATTCCTATTTTCAAATTGATCACTCTGCTTTATGAAACCTTGACGATTGCTAACCGACAAAACGTTTTGAATCGCATTGTTTTTATTACGCTTAGAAATCTGCTCAATGACATCGCCTATAGGCGAAGTGTTTTTTGTATTAGGCGTATATTCAATTTCAATAATCGCAGACTTTAGCTTCTTCAAATCCTCAATGATTTTGTTTTGTAATGATATTCGCTTATCAAGGAGATAAAGGATTTTTGCTATTTTATTTTGTTCATCTATACATGCAAAAGGCAACTTAACTTTAGACAACCCTTCTTGTCCTATATTAAAATGTTGTGCACCAGCACCCATCCTAATAATTCTTTTACGTGCTAACGGACTTGACAATAAATACTTGAAAAAAAGAGGATTATAGTTCGTTTTCTGTTTGCCACGAATAACAAAACCACCAAAAACAGCAGGTATGTCATCTACATAAACATTTGCCCTTCCAACATCCTCTAATGTTTCGGAACTACGCTGAAATAGTATGTCTCCTTTTTGGACAGAAAATGCAGACATATCTTCCTCAGACACAGATACAGAGGCACGAATGCAGTCATATGTAATAACTGCATTGTTAAGAATATCCATAACCGAAATAAACTTTATACCTTTACCAAATTGATTAGGTTTGGGGTTTAATCCGTTTTTAAAGTCAAGATACTCCGAAAGTTCATGCTCTTCCCACTCCTCCCTAAATTCAGGAAATCTCAAATTCGGGAGATTACGGATTGCATTTCCCTTATCTGTTGAATTTGGGACATTGAGTTTATTATGTTTGTTATTTATTGTCGTTATCATTTTTAATCCTTAATTTAAGTTCACCAATCATGGCTCAGTTACATGCCAGTTACATGGTAGTTATATGCTTTATGTCCCATTATAAAGGGGTTTGAGCTTACTTTGATGCTTTTTTAAGCCTTTCAGTTACATGCCAGTTACATGGTAGTTACATGACTTATGCCCAATATGGGATATAGTTATGCCTATTGCTACCCTCTGAGTTTTCTTCCTTTATCAGCTTAGCTTCCAAGGTATCTTTGATTATCCTTGATGCCATTGGGTAGTTTTTGTCTTCAATACCCAAACGAGCTCGAAGAGATTGATTATTCATCTTCTCGTTTGAAACGTATTTTAGACAAGCGTGTTGATAACAGGCTCTTACTCGCTCTGACTTATCCAAGTCTGCGAATTTTCGATAAGAAAATACTGTCGCAGTGGTTCGGGTTTCTTGAAGTTGGAAGCGGACGGGTGGCAACTGATATAACTCCACATAGAAGATAGTTTTATCCATGCCACTGCCTTTCTCCTCACAAATACCCATTCTACGCATGATGTCAGCAAGAGAATCGTTCCTTGACTGATATTCGTCTATGAAACGTTCTATGCTGATAAGCGGTTGTCCTGGATTAGAGAACTCAATACGATCAGAATAGATTTCTATCATAGGAAAACCCTGCTCCGCAAAATCTTGATGGATAATCATGTTTGCGGTCAACTCACGAATGGCTATTTCTGGGTACATACGAGCGTCCTTTCTTAGAGCCAAACCTATTTCTTCATTAGCTGGAAGTTGGCTATTTATCCATGCAACCATTTCTTCAAAGCCTATGGCATAGCCTTTGTCAAAGGTCTGTTCACGGATAGTTTCGATTTTACTTTTGCCTTTATAGACAATAACCCGAACCATTTTACGTTTCAGTCCATCGAAATCAGAAAGATGCTTGGCAAACAGAATAGCTCCAAGTTCAGTGATGCTGTAACCAACCTCATCTTTTACAATAAGGTTTTCAGACAAGAATCTGTCCAAGATGCCATTAGTATCTTGTGGAAGTGGCAAATGCATCATGTCAAAGTAGGTCTCTGCACTAAGATAAGAGAAAACATCCTGTCCAGATAAGCCTTTCTTCAAGACAATCTTTTCCAAAGGTTTCTGACCTCCTTTCCAAATCTTAGCCTCTTTTGCAGGGAAATCCTTCAACTTGCGAGTAATAGTGCCAACTCTGATGTATGCCTCATGTAAGAAACTTACCGGGCGATTAGTTGTGGCAGGAATCTTAAATATACAGACATGACCTTTCTCCTCATAATCGAAATCGTCAATAATCTCGAAGTCAATACGAGGATTCAAACGAGTTGACAACCAAGATTCAAGTTCTTCATTGCCAACCATTTTCTGCTTGCCATATAGGTCGGTGCCAATTATATCATGGCTTTCATCATCAACACCAAATACAATATAGCCAAATGGCATGTTGCACAAATAGGCACTATTAGACAAGGCTGAGATTCTTTCACCAATCTCCTCCTTTGAATGAAAATTGTGCTTGAACTCCAGCCATTCTGTTTCTTTAGGCTTGGCAGTTAGGGCATCTATCAATTTCTTGAAATCTATATATTCCATACGACTATTCTTTTACAGGTTCAAGCAACAATACCAATTCTGACTCGGCTATGTCGCATTTCTCAAACAAGAAGCGTAAACAACGAAGTTTACTTCTATTATCCATTGAAGTCCACAAGTATTTTTGTGGAGCAATCATTGTACAGTATCTTGTATCTGCTTGCTTGGCAGACCAGAAGAAACCTTCGGCATCATAGAGCGTATCTACGATGTCTGTGTATCGCTCCATCACAAGTTTTACAACTTGCAGAAGCATCCCTTTCCAAGTAGTTTCATTGTACTCATTGCCAAACAAACGGAAACCTTTAAGATTTCTATTTGTTGGAGAGAATGTTTCTTCGTCTAAAGAGGCTTCGTCCACTGGTTTTGGCAATGGCTTGAATGTTGTTTGTGGCAATGGATAAAGTCGCAAGAATGTTGCCACTATCTCATTGCATCGGTTCTGTAACTCCGTTTCAGTCCATTTGTTACACAAGGTAACACTTTTCGTCAAACGATACTTTGAGTTCTTATATCCAGGGTAAATTTCTTTTCCTATGGTTTTACCATCACGCTTTATCTCAAAAGCCTTATTACTTAACTCACTGTTGATACCTGTCAAAGTCAAGTTTGCAAATGTATGAAGATACTTGTCTTGTATTTCCTCAAAGTTGTCTCCAAGCATCGCTTTCCAATCACTATTGAGCGTTTGAGGCATGATATGCTCAATAGTGGCATCCTTCTTTTTCATATCGGTTGCCACATCGTTATATTCACCATGCACAGAGTTCTCCAATCGTTCAAAGAGGAAAATCTGGAATGGCTTCAACATGTGATAAGCGTCACGTGTTCTGATTGACTCCACGAATTGCATATCTCTTGGCAATTGATAGTTACCATCACGACGCATGATGTGATAAGTCAATATGTCTGAATATGAGTTGCCAAGTTCAACATTAGCAGAACTATATTCCTCTATGCTTTTCAAAACATCTTTATGCAAAGCGCAGAAAACCTGAGTAAGAGCATTACCAGGCATATTGCACACGATACGTCTTGCCAAATAGTTTTCTACCAAATCAATCACCTTGAATATCTCATCTTCTGAAAGATTGTTGGCAGAGGCATATTTCAAAAATTGTATAAAGAATACATTAGTCACATCTGTTTCTATATTACAGATGTGGCGCATCTTTTCTGAAAGTTTTGCCGTAGATAGCTTTGCCTCTGTCACTTGCTGATAGTAGTGCGCATAATCAAGCATCTTGACTAATTCTTCCTTTCGGTCATGTCCGTCCATATACTTTTTCCATTCGTAGTAGATGTTTGACTGACGGACAGGACGCTGTAACTGTTGCTGAATGGTGAGATAGTCACGCAAGAACTTTGTTGGTTGGTTCTCGGTTGCCTGTTCTATCTTTTGCCAGTAGTTTTTGAAACACATATGCTGCTCCTCTGATGTCAAAGACATCAAGAGATAGTTGCGTATCTTGTCTGCTTCAGTAAGAGCCAAGCCTGTAGAGTTCAGACTTTCGAAGATAAGCTGGGCATCATCATCACTATCTAACTCTATTGATATGATTTGCAATCGTTCTATTGCATCAAGCAATTGGTCGAAAGAGAGTGCTTGCGGTTTTCTCGTCAACAAATCATAGAAATGGCGATAGTTGCGAGTAACCTTAGAATCTTCATCAAAAGAATCTTCTTCATTGAATATCTTATCGTAAGCGATACGGTCATTCTCTATGGGAACTAACTTGATTTTACGCTCAGAGTTACAGAACTTAGCTTTTAAGAAGACTTCGTATGCTTCGTCTATTTTTGATTCTTCGCTAATCTCAATAGCACCATCTTTCACTGCTTTTATACCTGCCAACAAAAGAAGTGAAATGGTGGTCAAACGCTGTTGACCATCAATCACCAATCTATTGTAGCTGCTATCCGCAGATGATGTAACAATAGAGCCAAAGAAATGCGAACATCTGTTTGAGCGGCTTAGTTTTACCAAGTCACTAAACAATTGGTCACAGTTGTCAATCAACCAATCGTAATTACGCTGATACACAGGTATTACAAATTGGATTTTATGACCTTCTATAAATTCATGTAATGGTTTTGCGTAACCTTTCATTTCAGTCTTTTTTTTGTTTATTCAACCAATCCCAACTCTTTCAAATACCCTTCAATCTCCTTGTCAAGGTCGGCTCGTTTGGCTTCCAAATCCTTGATTTCCTTCATGACAGCATGAATGTCGATAGGTTCTTCTTCCTCGAAAGTATCAACATAACGAGGAATGTTGAGATTGTAGTCGTTCTCAGCCACTTCTTGCAGTGTGGCAAGATGACTGTACTTTTCTATCTTCTTGCGCTCACGATAGGTATCAACAATCTTCTTGATGTGTTGTGGACGGAGCTTGTTCTGTGTCTTGACCTTTTCAAACTCCTTGCTGGCATCAATGAACAGAATATTGTCATCCTCCTTACGGCATTTCTTGAACACCAAGATACAGGTCGGGATGCTTGTGCCATAGAAGATGTTGGCAGGCAGACCGATAATGGCATCGATATAGTTTTTCTTCTCGATGAGGAAACGACGTATTACGCCTTCTGCATTGCCACGGAAGAGCACACCATGAGGAGCTACACAAGCCATGGTACCACCCTCATTAAGGTGGTAAATCATGTGGAGAATAAAGGCATAGTCGGCTGTCTTGCGTGGTGCCAAGCGTCCTGCCTTACTGAAACGATCATCGTTGTTGAACTTATCGGCTGCACTCCATTCGGCAGAGAAAGGAGGATTTGCTACCACAGCGTCAAACTGAGTATCGCCAAAAGCATCAGCCTCCAAGGTATCGCCATTCTCTATGCGGAAGTTGCTGAACTTTATGCCATGAAGAAGCATATTCATACGAGCCAAGTTGTAGGTCGTAGGGTTCTTCTCCTGTCCGAAAATCTCGTTTGCATGACCGATGCTTGCAGCACGGAGCAACAGCGAACCACTACCACAAGTAGGGTCATAGACATTACGCAGACGAGCGTGACCGATGGTTACAATCTCTGCCAAGATACGGCTTACTTCCTGAGGAGTGTAGAACTCACCAGCTTTCTTGCCAGCACCAGCGGCAAATTGGCTAATCATATACTCGTAGGCATCACCGAGAATATCTATCTCTTGCGATGCTTCTACACCAAAGTCAATATCATCAAGTGCAAGAAGAACATTGCTGACCAAAGTATTCTTGTCATCGGCAGTCTTGCCCAACTTGGGTGAAGCAAGGTCAATGTCAGAGAATAGACCTCCAAAGTCTTCTTCGCTGTCCTGTCCGAGGGTACTGTCCTCAATACGCTTCAATGAGCGTTCGAGCATAGGCAGAATGTTCTCCTTTCTCTTAATGCTCTCAATGACAGACGAGAATAGGAAGCCGGGCTCTATGAAGTAGCCGATGTTTTCCAGACATTCAGTCTTCACCTCTTCTTGCAACGCCTCTACGTCTTCGTCCTTCTCCATAGCCCACAACTCCTTGAACGTCACCTCGTCGTCGACCAACGCGTCGTTGGCGTGTTTCTCTATCTTCTCCGACAAATACTTGTAGAAGATAAAGCCAAGGGTGAAATACATGAAGTCACTTGCCGACATATTGCCACGCAGTTTGTTAGCGACTTCCCAAAGTTGGTCACGGAGTTTCTGTTGTAATTCTTCGCTCATATCGTTATTTCCTTTTTTCTATTATTAAAATATCTCCCAATGCTACTTTGTAAGACTGGGATTTTGTTATGTTGTCAAATGGATATTCAGACTTGCTGTATTTATGTGCAACATCAATGATGCAGTTCCACGATGAAAAATTAGGTGCTTCTTCACTTGGGTCTAAGCACAGGATTTTTGTTATTGCATCTTCCTCATTGTTCGTTTCATAACCAACTGCAAGCATTGCATGCCCACCATCAGGAAAATTAGTTGATATAATAACAGGCATTTCTTCATCAAGAGTATCGGCTATTATATCTATAATGTCATTGGTATTTTGCCGACACTTTCGTGTTGCAATAATCCCAAAGTCCTGTTCGTTGATTTCTTTTGCAAGTGTTGAAAAGTAATATCCGTTCCTTACCAAGCCTTGTTCTTCAAGGAAATGACTTAAAAATTTACCTTTCTGAGTCCGTCTATCTGGCTTGTTGTAAATATTCAAATCATCCTCTGTTACTACGCCGAGGCACAACAATGCCATCGCCAAAGAATAGACAGAGCAAGCTCCATCCATATCTCCTTGGCGTTTATGCAACTTTACATACTTTCCATTGGCATCCTTTGCAAGGACACCTTTAGAACAAAGCCTTATTGTATTTATTACTTTTATCGAACTCATATATTATTCCCAACTGAATGTTCTTATAATAGAACGTAATTTATCGAGTATTCTTGTTAATGCCTTTCGCTTTTTTATCAGTCCCAAGTGTTTCTCTTTCAATGCCTCTTGTATGATTTCTGGCTGTTCCTTTTGCAAGTAGTCATACTCCGAGAGGTAATGATTGAGCACGGAAGCATCCAAATCCTCATCTTTCGCAAGCGTATTGACAGCATTGTTACGTTCGGTGACGATGTAGTTGTTCAATCGTTCTTCAAGGTCGCTTGTACCATCAACCTTTTGTTTGCGAGCCATGAAGTTGTCACGATCATCATCCACATTCTTTTGGATAAATCCGTCAATGAGCTTTGCCTTACTGCGAAGTTCGGCATCTTTTATCATTGTGTCGATTATGTGCTTGCGCTTCTCAGTATAATCCTCACTGTATGGATTAAGGTCTGCAATCAACTCCAAGATATAGGCAACATTTATAATATCACTATGCAGGAGTTCCAAGCAGAAATCAATATCGCCCATACCAGTTGCGGCTTCTTCAAGAGGGTCTGGTTCACCTACCATGCTTGGGTCTTCCTCTGGAACTTGATAACCTTTCTTTGGATCATCGTTCTTGACAGCAAACGAATCGTATATATCAAGATACTTGCTGCGGAAGTCCATAAACTGCTGTTCTGTCATTCCGAGGTCGGGAGCATCCTCCTCAAACTCATCATACACTTGTATCTCTGCGTGTTTTTTGATGATGTCACGGAAAGCGAGAATAAACTGCTTCTTGTCGTTCTCACTTTGCAAATAGTCCACAAAATGAGGTTCTGGATAATGCTCCAAGAAATCCTTTGTCAATTCTTGATAGCTTTTCTTGACATCATTAAATGGTGGGCGCACAATATCTTCAAGATTATTGCTGTTGCTGAAAAGTTTGATGGACTCGTCAACCTTGCTTTTCAAGTCACGGAAGCAAACCACCTTGCCAAAACGCTTCTTCTCGTTCAACACACGGTTGGTACGGCTGAAGGCTTGCAACAAGCCATGGTACTCCATGTTTTTGTCAACATAGAGTGTGTTGAGTTTCTTGCTGTCAAAGCCAGTAAGGAACATACCGACAACCAAGCAAAGGTCAAGAGGCTTCATGTCTGCCTTCTTTTTCTTCATGCGTAGGTTGATGTCATCGTAATATGCACGGAAGTTTTCTGTGGTGAAACTCGTTCCATACATATTATTATAGTCATCCATGATGGCTTGTAGCTCGTCTGCCTCGCCTGTACTTTCGCTTGCAAAACCGCCAGTGTTCATACCGGTCTGCTCATCGTCCTGACTACTATTGGCAGCATATGTGAAGACTGCTCCAATCTTAATCTTTGGATTGAGACTCTTGAATATCTTGTAGTAACGGATTAGCATCGGCACTGACTGCACGGCAAACAAAGCGTCAAACTCTCCATCGAATGTTGACTTATTGAAATTATTAAGGATGAATTTGGCAATCTCTGTCATGCGGTCTTGGTCGGCATTATCCACATCCTCATTGCCGTGGTAATACTCCACAAGGAAACCAAGCACATTTTCATCGGCAATGGCATCCTTTATCAAGTATTTGTGAAGACAGTTGCCAAAGATTTCTTTTGTGGTATGTCCGTCCACCGCATTCTCAACAAAGATAGGTGTGCCTGTAAAGCCGAATATCTGTGTGTTGTCGAAGAACTTCACGATATTCTTGTGGCATTCTCCGAAATGGCTTCGATGACACTCATCGAAGATCATCACGATGCGAGAATGGCGTATTTCCTCAATACGACTGCTATACCACTGCTTACTGACAGCTGCATTGAGTTTCTGTATGGTTGTTATGATAATCTTTGAATTGCTGTGCAGACGCTTCACCAACTCGTCTGTGTTGTCGGTACTGTCAACGGCACCAGGCTCAAAGGCTTCATATTCGGCTTGCGTCTGCGTGTCAAGGTCGTGGCGGTCAACCACAAACATCACCTTATCCACATCGTCCAACTCCGATACAAGTTGGGCTGCCTTGAAAGAAGTCAAGGTTTTGCCTGCTCCTGTCGTATGCCAGATATAGCCGTTATCATTAGAGTTTTCCACACGGTCGAGAATCTTCTCAACGGCATAGAACTGGTAAGGGCGAAGCACCATCAGACATTTGTCTCCCTCATGCAATACAATGTACTTGCCAATAATCTTGCCCAACGTACACTTGTCGAAGAACACAGTGGCAAACTTCTCCAAGTCGTTGAAAGGCACATTGGCGGCATCCGTCCAGTTGAATGTGAACTTGTAGCCACTATTCGGGTTGTTGGCGAAATAGCGAGTGTTCACGCCATTGGATATGACAAACAACTGGATGTAATCAAACAGTCCATGGAAAGAAGTCTTGTGATAGCGTTGTATCTGGTTGTATGCTTGTTTCAGTTCCACACCTCTGCGCTTCAGTTCTATCTGAACCAAAGGCAGACCATTGATAAGTATCGTCACATCGTAACGACACTTCTTTCTACCTTCAACCGTAATCTGATTGGAAACTTGAAACTCGTTCTGACACCAGTGAGTGCGGTTCAAGAACTCCACCCACAGGCGTTCACCGCTTTCCAGTTCAAGCGGAAAGAGGTCACGCAGTTTCTTTGCCTTTTCAAAGCGAGTGCCACCTTCAAGATAGATAAGTATCTTTTCAAACTCAGCCTCCGTAAACTCAGTGCGACCAAGTTCTTCCAATTTCTTCTTGTTGTGTTTCTCCAACTGTTTTTTGAAATTGGCAGACAGGTTCTTCTCCTCTTCAATATGAACATACTCGTAGTTCATCTTTTGAAGAGTATCTATAAGTCCGTTTTCGAGAGCAGCTTCACTTTGTACTGGCATATCTTATCTTTTTTATCGTTATACTTATAAGAACATGGCTATTCATTCATTTGCAGGAAATGAATATCCAAGGCATTCTCTATTTTGCTTATGGCTTCAAGCGAAAGGTTCTCACGCCCTTTTAAGATTTTTGAAATGTACTGTTGGGTACAATTCATTTTCTCTGCCAACATCTTTTGAGTCATTCCAAGTTCCTTCATTCTTGCGGACATGATATTGGCTATCATCTGCGAATGGTTAAACCAAGGTTTTTCTTCTTGGCTCATTTGTGCTCCTATATTTTGAACAGGAGATGTTGTTTCCTTTATCATCTTAGACGTATTTCGCTTTGTACCATTTATATTTGGCTATTGCCATTTCGCCTACAAAGATAACTGATTTTAATGAGAAAGCACAACTATAGGGTTGTTTTCTCTTTTATGTGTGAAAATAATATGTTGAAATTGATATTATGACACTTTTGCCGAGGCTTATATTGGTAAGCCCTTAATAACTCGGCAAAAACTCGGCAATTTCATAAAAGCAAAAATCCTAACTGCTCATATTCAAGCAGTTAGGATTCTGAATGGTGCGCCTGATAGGACTCGAACCTACACGACCTGGGCCACCAGATCCTAAGTCTGGCGCGTCTACCAATTCCGCCACAAGCGCAATAACGGTGCAAAGTTACGATAAAAAAATGAGAAACGTGACGATGCGTGAGTTTTTATTTGCTGTCATTCAATTTTTTACGGGCTTCCTCGATGATGGTGTCGATGCCGCGCTGGAGGTCGCTGTCGGTAATGCTCACCACATGGTCGGGGGCTATGCCGTCTTCGGTGCTCTGGCGGTTGCGGTCGTAGATGGGGCAGGCAGAGAACCTCACGCTCCATCCGCAGGGCAGCTCGCTGCTGAAGGGCATGCCGCCTCCGCCACCGGTGTGGTCGCCCACGGTGATGACGCGTGGACAGCAGCGCATGTACTTGACAAACTCGTTGGCGGCGCTGAAGACGGTGCGGTTGGTGAGCACTGCCACCGGCTTGTGCCAGCGTATGCCGCGGCTCGGGCGCAACCGCTGCTCCTTCATGGCAGAGAAGTCGTTGTGGCCGCGGCCCGTCTTGTGCTGCACATATCCCACGAGGATGTCTTCGTCGGTAAAGCGGGCAGCCAGCTGCTCGGCGGCGCTTATCATTCCACCGGGGTTGCTGCGTATGTCGATGATGAGGGCGCGGCAGGTGAGCAGGTAGGCCATGATGTCGTCGAGGTTGCCTTCGCCGAAGCCGTTGGCAAAGGTGGAACAGCGCATATAGCCTATGTTGTCGTCGAGGATGCGGTAGCTGATGCCCGACGCGATGCGGTAGTCGGTGCCGAGATAGCGTCGGGAGAGTGTGTCGGAGAAGTTGGAGGGATAGTCTTCGCGCCAACTCCAGTTGCGGCCGACGTCGAAGGTGGAGTAGAGATTGACATGGCCGTCGCGCAGTTCGCTGAGCATGTTGCAGAGCACTTCAAACTGCTGGTTCTCGCTCATGTGGTTGTCTATCTGGCGCGAGTAGCGCTGATAGACCTCGTTCCAGTCTACGCCCTTCTGGCTGAAGAAGCAGTAGTGCTCGTCCATGATGCGCCATAGGGCTTCAAAGTTGCCGCTCGGCGAGTTGGTATATTCGTCTTCATCTACGCAGCTGGTCATGCTGATGGCTACAAGGCATGCCAGGCATAGGCGGAACAAGGGAGAAAGTCGTGGAAGGGTCATGGCTGTTTAATCTTTTGGATGCTGAACTTGCGCACCACACCGATGACAAACGCATGGGTGTAGATGTGTGACTTGAGGTGGTTGACGCTGGCTTGCTGGTAGTCGCCCAGATAGCCGGCGCGCAGGGTGGTGCCCCACAGGTTGTAATCGACGGTGAGCATCTGCCTCATCGACGGCGCGTTGCCTACCCAGGTGGGCACCACGTTGTGGTCGTAGTTGCCCTTGGAGAATATCTCGTAGTAGGACTGGCCGTAATTGGGCGAGAACATGACGCCGGCGACTGGCAGCCACACCTCGTATCTCACTGCTAGCGGATGGCGCCAGTGCAGGGTGTAGGTGGCGGCGGCTGTGGGCGTAAGGTTGAGATAGGCTCTGGCCTGTGCGGGATTGTTGGAGTTGCGGGTGTTGTAGATGAAACCTATGTTGGCGTCGATGTTTCCACCCACATCGAGTCGCAGGGTGCTCCCCTTGAAATGGAAATCGCATAGATGCCAGTGCCATCCGTACTGGAAATTGTAGCTGCCTGCCATCTCGCCACCGTAGCCGCTCTTGTTTTCGAGAAGAGAGAGGCTGCCCTGGTGGATGATTTCATGGAAGAGGCGCGTGGTGTCGGTTTTCTCGCGCAGGGTGTGTGAGATGTATCTCAGTTCGGTGCCTCTGTAATGGAGCGGGGAGAGATAGGTGTCGAGCACCTCGGCGCCTCCAATGCCCACCATGCGGGCATTGGTGACTATGCGCTCGCTCTGGGCCCAAGCGATGGAGCTGGGCACGACTGCCAGGAGCGCCAGGAGGATGGTCTTAATTGTCGTCATTGGTGAAAAGGCTGAGTTGGCCGGTGATTTCGTCGATGACCTGCTGCTGGCTCTTGCCGGCATCGGGGTCCAGATTGGTGTCGTCGGTGCTGTCGTCGGCGTCACTGGCATTGGGCTCGGGTTCAGGCTGGCGGGTAGGCTCAAGCTCTTCTACCGTCTTGACCTTGTAGATGGTGAGTCGGCGGCCGTGGGCCTTGACCGAGCGAATGGTGGCGAAGTCGGCAGCCTCGACCTCCAGCGGCGGCTGCTTGACATCGACGCCCTCGAAGGTAACCCTCAGACGGGGATAGGGCGTGTCGGTGAGCAGCACCATCTTGCTCTTGGGGTTTTCGCCCATGATGTTGAGCGGCTTGCGCGAGTATTCCAGCGCAAATCGCTTGATGTAGAGCAGACGGTTGTTGTCGGCATCATAGAGCACGGCGGTCCATATCTTCTCGGGATTCCACTTCTCGATGACGACGATGCCCTCGCTATAGTGGTTGTTGGCGTCGAAGTCGGTGAAGTAGTAGCTGTAGTCGTTGAGGATAACCAGTATGCGGTCGTCGTCGCTGAACTCTCCGAGGTAGTTGCCCCGCTCTTCATAGTTGATGCGTCGCACATAGGGGTCGTACCACACCTTGCGTCCGCCTAGGGTGGAGTGGCCGCGGCTCTTGAGCGAGATGCGGTGAACGGGCTTCTTGGTGAGGATATTGCCTCGTGCCGTACGGTTCTTGATAAGTATTTCGGAGAAATCCTTTTCGAGGAATATATTGGCCTTCTTCTTGGCTGTACAGTCGGGTTCGAGCGTTATCTTTATCACTTCGGCCTCGCCGTTGGGGTTGGCAGTGAAGTACATGATGCGCGACCCCTCGGTGCCTTGGGTCAGGTCGTACTCGCGGTCACGGGTACAGCCGTTGACGAAGAAACGCTTGATGAAGCACATGCCCTTGCGGCCGTCGCGATAGACCACGTTGAAGATGGTGCGCACATCGTTCTTCTTGAACACCTGCGCCCAGATTACGTTCTTGCCCACGAAGAACTTGTCGGCCACCTTGACTATCTTGTATTTGCCGTCGCGGTAGAAGATGATGATGTCGTCTATCTTGGAGCAGTTGCACACAAACTCGTCTTTCTTGAGTCCGGTGCCCATGAATCCGTCGCTGCGGTTGATGTAGAGCTTCTCGGTGGCCTCGATTACCTCGGTAGCCTCGATGGTGTCAAAGTTGCGTATCTCAGTGTGGCGTGGATGGTCGGCGCCATATTTCTCGATGATATACTCATACCAGTTGATGGTCACGTCGGTCATGTGGGCCAGGTCGTGCTCTATCTCCTTGAGCTCTTTCTTGATACGCGCCAGCAGTTCGTCGGCCTTGTCCTTGCTATATTTCAGGATGCGCTGCATCTTGATTTCGAGCAGACGCAGCAGGTCGTCGCGTGTGATGCTGCGCACCAGCTTCTTCTTGAATGGAGCAAACTTCTCGTCGAGGAACTCCACAACGGCGTCCTGGTTGGGAGCCTGCTCGAAGCGGGTCTCCTTGTACATGCGTTCCTCGATGAAGATGCGCTCGAGCGAGATGAAAAACAGTTGCTCGAGCAGCTCGTTGCGGCGTATCTCCAGCTCCATCCTCAGCAGGTCTCTGGTGTGCTCGACCGAGTGGGTCAGCACGTCGCTGATGGTGAGGAAGCAGGGTTTGTTGTCCTTGATTACGCAGCAGTTGGGCGAGATGTTGGTCTCGCAGTCGGTGAAGGCATAGAGCGCGTCGATGGTCTTGTCGGGGCTTGTGCCCGGCGCCAGATGTATCAGTATCTCCACCTCGGCGGCGGTATTGTCGTCGATGCGGCGTATCTTGATTTTACCTTTCTCTATAGCCTTGGTGATGCTGTCTATCAGTGTCGATGTGGTCTTGGTGAAGGGGATGTCGCGTATGGCGAGCGTCTTGCCGTCTACCTGCTCTATCTTGGCTCTCACCTTGACCACTCCGCCTCTCAGTCCGTCGTTATATTTGGATACGTCTATCGAACCGCCGGTGGGGAAGTCGGGGTAGAGGGCAAACTTCTCGCCGCGCAGATAGGCTATGGCAGCCTGGCATATCTCGGTAAAGTTGTGGGGCAGAATCTTGGACGCCAGACCCACGGCTATACCTTCGGCTCCCTGGGCCAGCAGCAGCGGATACTTCACGGGCAGCGTGATAGGTTCCTTGTTGCGGCCGTCGTACGACAGTTGCCAGTCGGTGGTCTTGGGGTTGAACACCGTGTCGAGGGCAAACTTGGTAAGACGGGCTTCGATGTATCGTCCGGCAGCAGCACGGTCGCCGGTCAGTATGTTGCCCCAGTTGCCCTGGGTGTCGATGAGCAGCTCCTTCTGGCCCAGTTGCACCAGCGCGTCGCTTATCGACGCGTCGCCGTGGGGGTGCAGCTTCATCGCCTCGCCCACCACGTTGGCCACCTTATTATATCTGCCGTCGTCCATGCGCTTCATGGTGTGCAGTATGCGTCGCTGCACAGGCTTCAGACCGTCCTCGATATGAGGTACGGCACGTTCCAGGATCACGTAGCTGGCGTAATCCAGAAACCAGTTCTTGTACATTCCCGAAAGGTGATGCACGGCAGAAGCGTCGAAACGGTCGGCGGGGCGATAGTCGGAGTGCTGGTCGTTGTCCAGTATATCGTCTGTTTCCTCTTTGGTCTTGTCGTCGTCCATAGTTATTATCGTTTATTGCAGAAAGTTTACAAAATTAGGAGTTTTTTTTGATTTATGCAACGAAAGAATGGCAAAATGCTTGATTTTTCATGATTATGATAGACACGCCGACCCCTGAAACCGAAGAGACGACAACCGGCAGGGCGCTGTGGGGCCCATCGTCGGCTGTCGTCTCTTCAGTAATGGAGTGTCTTGTATCGTTATTGCTTGTCAGCAGCGTCTTCCTTCTCCTTGGGCAGAACCAGATTGAGCACCACGGCCAGGAGGAATACCACAGCCACACAGTTGTCGGCAAATACCGTACGCACAATCTCGGGGAAGATGTTGAACATGTCTGTGGCCTGGGTGAAACCGAGTCCCACGCTCAGCGAGAGGCTCACGATAATCATGTTGCGCTGAGAGAATCCGGAGCGGGCCATCATGCCGAAACCGGCAAAGAGGATGCTGCCAAACATCATGATGGTGCAGCCTCCAAGTACGGCCTGGGGTATAGTGGTAAGCACATAGCCTATAGCCGGGAATATGCCGCCCACAATCATTACCACGGCACCCACGCCTATCGTGAAGCGGTTGACTACGCCCGACATGGCAGCCAGACCCACGTTCTGGCTGAACGAGGTGATGGGGGTACAGCCGAAGAGTCCTGATACACTGCTCACAAAACCGTCGCAGCAGATGGCAGACCCCATCTCCTTCTGCTTGGGGTCGCGTCCGAGCGCGCTGTTGCAGAGTGCCGATGTGTCGCCTATCGTCTCTGTCGCCGAGACCAGATAGACCGCCGTCACCGAGAGTATCGCGCCGATGTTGAACTCAGGCGTAAAGGGCAGCAGCTTGGGTAGTGCCACAATCGATATATCGCTGAGTCCGCTGTAATCAATCATGCCCATGAAGAGGGCGAGGATATAGCCCGCGATGAGGCCCATGAGTACCGACAGCGACCGCAGGAAACCCTTGGCAAACACCTGGCAGAGCAGACAGGCCAACAGCGTCACGCTGCCCACAATCCAGTTGTCCATGCTGCCGAAGTCGGCTGCGCCCAGTCCGCCGGCAAAGGAGTTGGCTCCCACCGGCAGCAGCGAGAATCCGATGGCTGTCACCACAGTGGCTGCCACGACATGCGGAATCAGTTTTATCCAGAATTTGGCGAAAAGTCCCAGCAGTCCTTCCAGCACGCCGCCCACAATCACCGCTCCGATGAGGGTGCCCATGCCATAGGCTGCGCCAATGCTGATGGCCAGCGAGAGGAAGGTGAAGGAAATACCCATCACGATGGGCAGTCGCGAACCTATCCGCCATACGGGATAGAGCTGCACCAGCGTACCTATACCCGCTATTACCATACAGTTTTGTACGAGCACCGCACTGACTGATTTGTCCAACCCTATGGCGCTGGCAAGAATCATGATAGGCGCAATGTTGCTGACAAACATGGCCAGTACATGCTGAAGACCGAATGGGACTGCTTTGCCCAATGGTACTCTACCGTCAAGCTGATAGAGATTCTCTGTAGAATTTGTCATAACTATATCAGTATAAATAGAAATATCGCTTGATAACATTTCTTTCCGCTCCGTGTCTATCCCACAGCCATAACTGCTTGCGCCGTCAAGCCCCAGGTCTGCCATAAAGACGCTACAAAGTTACAAAAAAAACATTGACCCCCAATCCCTCAATCCCCATTTTTTCTTCTGCCATGCACAAAGGGGCGGGATTGGACGCGGATATATACCTTATTATATATATAGGAGGCGTCGCATCCGCTTTGCCATCCGCTGGTGGAGTCGCTTGGGGGAGAATGGCATCCCGTGTTGTCTGTTCCTACATCAAACCACAACATAGCTGAGAACCGATATTCACATGGAGTTCCTCGTTCGTTTCTTACATCAAACCACAACAGCAGTTGGCTGCACATGTCACCGCAACATGTTGTATATCGTCCGTTTCCTACATCAAACCACAACCAGTTTGTCGATAACCATGATAGGAATGTGTTGTATATCGTCCGTTTCCTACATCAAACCACAACTACTGTTTATCTCTCACTTCATCAATATCTGTTGTATATCGTCCGTTTCCTACATCAAACCACAACGCTTTAGCCGTAAAGATGTATTGCAATTTCGTTGTATATCGTCCGTTTCCTACATCAAACCACAACGCATGTGCGTCTCACCTTGCTTTAACTCGGTTGTATATCGTCCGTTTCCTACATCAAACCACAACGGCCAGAGTGAACGTAAAGCACAAGAACGTGTTGTATATCGTCCGTTTCCTACATCAAACCACAACAACAAAGGAACGAGGCCTAAAAGAGTTAAGTTGTATATCGTCCGTTTCCTACATCAAACCACAACTGCCTTATGTGGAATTCGCTCATGACACATGTTGTATATCGTCCGTTTCCTACATCAAACCACAACCCTTTTTTCTATCATTCGTCACTACAATTAGTTGTATATCGTCCGTTTCCTACATCAAACCACAACTAAACATTAAACATTATGGAAAAATTTATGTTGTATATCGTCCGTTTCCTACATCAAACCACAACTTCTATCAAAGTGTCTTTTGATGATAGCCCGTTGTATATCGTCCGTTTCCTACATCAAACCACAACGCGCTCGGCGCCATGTACGTCGGCGTGCTGGTTGTATATCGTCCGTTTCCTACATCAAACCACAACGCCTGACGGCCATCGCAGTCGTATTGATTGGTTGTATATCGTCCGTTTCCTACATCAAACCACAACCTGCTGCTATTACTGTTAATCTGATGAATGTTGTATATCGTCCGTTTCCTACATCAAACCACAACGCAACTCGAAAAGCGGTGCAAAGATGCTACGTTGTATATCGTCCGTTTCCTACATCAAACCACAACAGAATCTTCATAATATTCTCGCTTGACCGGTTGTATATCGTCCGTTTCCTACATCAAACCACAACCTACGGCTGGACTTTCTTTTTATGCCGCAAGTTGTATATCGTCCGTTTCCTACATCAAACCACAACTGCATCTTCAAATTCGTTACAATCAAGTATGTTGTATATCGTCCGTTTCCTACATCAAACCACAACCTTTTGCTCGAAGAGCATGCAGGGCGGTATGTTGTATATCGTCCGTTTCCTACATCAAACCACAACTGCGGTGATATCGCCCCATGGTATGATAAGTTGTATATCGTCCGTTTCCTACATCAAACCACAACCGCTTGCTACTGATTGGCTTTCAGCGCATCGTTGTATATCGTCCGTTTCCTACATCAAACCACAACCTATAATATCTAATAAGCTATATACTAATATATTACTTATATTTTTTATTATAAAAAATGGCCGTGTAGGCTTTGTTTCTATCGCAAAAATACTAAAAAAACTCCAACTGGACAGGTTCGCTGATGATTTTTTTTGTGATTTTGCTTAGTTTAGTACTCTTGGGAACTCCCCAAAAGTTGTAGATGTCTCCATATTGTCTGTCTGTCACAGTCAGAATGCTTACCTTCCCTGATTCAGGCAGCATAGATTTTATTCTTTTGATATGCACTTCCATGCTCTCACGTGATGCGCAGTGCCTGATGTATACAGAGAATTGCATCATGGCGAAGCCGTCCTTTTCTAAGTTCTTCCGAAATAGGGAGGCTGCCTTCAGCTCCTTCTTCGTCGTGACCGGTAGGTCGAAGAAAACGAATATCCACATGATATGGTATGCATTTAGCCTGTATTCTGTCATGTCACCTCGGGCAATGTCAGTTTCTTCGCTTCTAATGAGTAATATTTCATGAGCGATGCAGACGTAAAAGTCAGAGCTACTTGTAGAGGCCTTGTCTTGCTTCCTATCTTTACATCACAATTGAGGACTCTCAGTATTAGTTCTTTAGTTGTCTTGTTTACCTCATGGTGACCGTCACGGAACAGTTGATAGACGATTTCATCGACATAGGGGCGATAGGGTTCCATGACATCGTCTGCCAGGGGAAAAGCATTGTATCTGCTTTTATGGAAGACGCCTAAATTGGGTAAGAGGCCAGAGCCGAGTAGCGCACGTGCAGTAGCTGCCCTAAGGATGGAATAACCATAATTGAGCATTGCGTTGGGCACGGGGCCTTCTCTCTCCCTCTTGAAGTTTCCACCAAACAGTAGATTCCAATATACTTTTGCGGCAATTCCCTCACGGTTGTCAGTGTCGCCACTCCTTACAGCTATATATAATGGCTTGAGAGCAGCTCCATTCAATCCCAACTTGGTTAATAACAGCGACTGGTTTTTGATTTTTGCTTCTATAATCTGTTTCCATACCTGCTTCTTCATAGGGTCGCTTACTGCCAATTGGCTCTTGATGCTTTCTGCCTGAGTGGTGTTTGCGTCCAAAGGCTGCAGCATGGCTGTTGGCATCTGCTTGTTGTCGCATAAGATTACAGCAACATTATTCTTCACCAACTCGTTGAGCAATGGCAGACTGATGCTTGTCTGCAGGTTTTCCAATATCACGCATCCTATGTCTTCTATCGGACGCGTTACTACATCATCGCTATCTTTCCATGAGATTACCAATTGGCAATTCTTCAGAGAAAGCCTTACTGGAGTGGAGAAGAATAATGTTTGCTTTATCATATCACCTTAGTCTTTTGATTTCACCAGCTTCATTGATTTCAAAATCATATCCTTGGACAAGGGCTTTTATTTGGGTATGCAGCATCAGTATCGAAGGACGTAAATCCTCCCCTTGTTTATAGGCTCCATTTTTTGCCTTAATTTCTTTGCTTGCTCGGGCTTCTTCATGGAACGTAAGCGTAATTTTCCCATAGGAATTATTTTTGCCAGGCAAGATAGACAATCCCGTCACCTTATACAATCTCCTACTAATCTCAGCTTTTGTTCCTTCCCAGATTTCTGAGGGATTGTTTTCATAGAGCAGCACCATGGTTCCTATCTTCAGTGTATAAGCCAATGGGTAGCCGTTTGTGCTCTTGACGGGTACTATATTGTAGTCGGCTGCCTCTTTGTCATTACTGGTCTTGAAGTATCGTGCGGCTTCCAGCATATTGACAAGCTCAAACTCGCTCTTTTCTTTCCCCTTTTGGTCTTTCCCCTTGTAGATAGCCATCATATAGTTTCTGTCATTTGCTACATGGAAGGTTCTCTTATACTCTTTGACCGACTGGTCGCGATGCTGTCGGATGTGCAAAGGTGATGTTACAGAGGGCATGTAGCATCTTACCTTCTTGATAGGTATCCGTTTCTCTTCATTCATCCATATCGGGCCGGCGATAGCCTCTTTTATTCCCTTCTCGGCTATGGCTTTTCTTATGATTTCCCTTACAGTTTCATCTACAATGCTCTTTATAAAGCTATCAACATTGAGTTGTGCCACATTGAGCGATGCCAGATCCACGCGTTTCACATACTTGATTTCTCCATCGTGTTCGATTGCTCCATAGTATGTATCATTATGCAGGCTGCCACGGGCAGCATCTCCTTTACTCATGACTTTCTTGCCATTGATGAGTATGCGCCTACGCCCTTGCTTGTGCATATTGTCGGGAGTATAATGATAGACCAGTAAATCATCCTGGATGGTTTTCATATCCGTGACAAATGTGGGCCAAGGCATGTCGAAATGAGCTTTTGACGCACCAAACCATTCCGAGTTTTCCTCATCGTGATAGTAGGCTCCTAACTTGTTGTATTCATCCCTTCCTATGCAGGCGATGACGATGGCATCGATGCAGTGGTGTACATGATTCACACGCTCTTTCTTGTCATAGATTTCCTGTATACCCCAAATCTTTCGGAAGTCTGATGTGGCTATGCCCTTGACGGTATACACATGATGGAACAATGACTGCAGATACAGGCGTGCATATTTGGAAATGATGCTGATGTCTGCTCCTTGTCTGCGGCTGAAGCCTTCGGGAACTTCCTTCATGGTAAACCTCATATACTTGCCTTTCCAGTAGTCGCGTTGCATCTCCCGTAGGCGGCGCTTGCGTATCATCTTGTCTCTCTGTTCTTTGGTGCTGCAACCCTTGGTGGCGCGTTTGTTCTTGCGTATTTTGGTCTCCAGCTCTTCATATTCCCTTTTCCATCCGGATATTCGGGAGAGGATTTCTTCGTGATTGGGCAATTCTGAAGGCAACTTGGTCTTCTTGGTCTCGCGATTGAATCTGCAGTCACAGAGAGTCAGATTCATACGCGTGCTGTCTCCGCCCACACTGCGTGGTATGGTGTGCTCGATGTCATACTTGGGATTGGCGCCGATGAAGCTGGCTATCGAGATGTTGTCTCCGGTATAGAGACAAATGTGATCTTGCTCTTCCCACAGCATATATTTCAGTATGTCTTTATCATTCGGCACGATTTCTAATCCCGTTTCCTCTTTGTACAGGTCGATGATGGCTTTGCGTGCCTTATCCTTCTCATTTTGGTTCTCGCGTTGGTAGTCGTGCAGGGCAGCCCGCTTGTTGGCATCGTTCAGTTCGCGCGCAAACTCGATATGTATAGTGGTGTCGGCATCTATTTTCCCTTCCGCCAGAAGGCGGTTTATCAGTTTGCGCAGTCTGAACATCGAGCGCATAGCCATAGGGTTGCGTACGCTGTCCAGACGAGGAGAGCCCAAGCGGTATTCGCCCAGTTCGTTGGGCATGACCCGTGCGTAGGTTTCGGTCATCGAGGGATGATACAGTTCCTTCAGCGCGTCATCCGTCGCATTATACTGCTGCTTCAGATAGTCTTTGATGCAGACCTCCAGCGTTCGTGAGTCTGTGTGGGCGTCATATCTATTTATCTCATTGATGACATTTTCTATTGCACCTTCTCTGGTTTCCGGCAATTCCCATATATACTGAGGCACGACCTTCCCCATATTCGCCAGGAATACGGCATGCGAATAGAGCAGACCTCTACGCAGGAAAGGAAGAATCTTGAGGATGGCTTTCAGACTGAGCGAGGCATAGGCAGACGGTATCTTGATGGTGCTGAACTTCTTTGCATCCTCTTCATCGAGCTGCAGCCGCTTTTGGGCAAACTCTTTCAGCTTGTCGGTGTCTGAATAGAAAAACAGGGCATGCCATACGTCATTTATTATCTGGCTTCCGCTCTTGCCTTCGCCCAATGTATATACCTCGCTGATGCCTTTTTCCCAGTCATCACCGAATATGTCTTTTAGGCTGGCAGTTACGGGACAGCCGGAAACCGAGGTGTCCATATCGTAATTGAACAAATATGGCATTTCGGCATCTTTGCTTTTCTTGATGCAGCCATACATCTTCTTGGGGGCAAGTTTCTTGGCGATATCCTCAAAGTCGAAATTCGCTTTTGACTTCCTGTAGAACAGGGGCATGATGTTTTCCCGTTCTTCCGCATTGAGTGGGCGCAGCGTTGCGTCTTCGGGTGTCTTTATCTTGATATTGTTGATAAACGCCAGCATCCTGAATTCTTCATATTTAGGATGAGACACCGGACATTTAGCCTTGTTCTTTTCAAAGACACATTTGCCTACCTGCTTCTTCTGAGATTTCAGCGGCCGCTGGTTGAATATGGCTTTTTCTATCTGCTGCGCGAGGTCTTCAGGGAGCCTCTGCTTCTCACAGATAGCCTTAAACTCGGCATGGTAATGCTCTATACGGGCAGTATAATGATTGCGTATCTTCTCCTTATTATTATATAATGTATAGAAGTAGTCGCCGAGATATTCGCAGCCGGCTTTTTCCATCTCTTTGGTAAGGTCACTGATGCCTTCCTTTACCTTGCCACTGTCATCAGAGTCCTGTTCTTTGCGGTTGCTCAGAAAACCTCTGCGTTGGATGATGTGGTAGAAGGCGCGACCAAGTTCGTAGCGGTCTGTCAGCTTGTCCATATCCAGCACTTCGTGCAGACATCTGTGTCTGCATGCATAGGGATTCTTTCCAGCTGCGTCATCGGTGCTTTGCCATTGCATGAAGAGCTCGGTTTTGGGATATATCTTTTTGAGGCGCCAGTCTCTCAGTTCTTCATGTGAGAGTGGAGGGCAGAGATGATTGTCACTCAGAATGTGCAGCAGGTTTATTTTGCGCAGCTTGATGCGGTAATAGCGTACGCGGGTACTCTTGTGCAGCGTGCGTTCTGAGGCTTTTGATGACTCTATACCTTTGTCAATCTTTACACCTTCCTGGAAGATGTTTACACCGCGGTCTTTCAGATGATAGCCCTTCTCGTCCTTATCTACGATGGCCCAGCCGAGGCTGTTGGTGCCGGTGTCTATGCCAAGAATTCGTGCCATAATGAGTTATGATGATGTTTTCTTAGTTATTTTCGGTAAAAATACAGAAAATTGTTTGTTTGTACAAATTATTTGTTATATATTTGCAGCAGAGAATAAGATTCCTACATCTTATCACAATAAGGCAGTAATGCCGAAGGGTAAAACCTATACTCCCGCTTCGGTGGGAGTTTTTTGTTTTTAGCCTCCTTGACTTTACAAATCCTCCATAATGTTTTGTCTCAGCTTGTCCTGGTTGGTTTTGTCGTAGTAGCTGAGCTGCACGAAGCAGTCGAATTTCTGATGGGTTATCTCGAGGGTTATATCTCCGTTCTTGCAGGCAAAGGTGCTGTGGTATTTGCAGCGGTCAAACTTAACTTCGTACATGCGGCTGTTGTCGTCATCTGCATACTTGTTTTGAAATTCCTCCACACATACTTTGGGCTCGCCGTATTTCTCGGTGAGCATGTCCTTGTAGCTGGAGTAGCAGCTTTCGAGGTCACTCCACTTGTCCATTTTGGGGAACTCTACGCAGACACGGCATATCATGCCACTCTTGTCGGCCACGGCATAGATATGACAATTCTTGTAACCGGCAAATTCGCCTTTCAGCACTGATACGCCGTCTTCGGTGCCTAAGGGCACATATCCTTTGGCCTTGAGTTTGAGGGTAAACGACTGCAGGGTTCCTTCCATAGGGATGCCCTTAAACTTCATGTGTTCGGTCTGGGCTGAGCAGAGGCATACTGTCAATGTCAGCAGCAATGTACATAATAGATGTTTCATAGTTGTATGTGTTAGTTGATTGTTATTGGGTTCTCGGTATACTCTTTTCGGCGATAGACTTGATACGATTTTCCCTGCCTATGGTTTCGGCGATGTCGTATTGTCCCCATCCTTCTTCCCGTGGATTTTTCTTGATCATCTCGTCATACCACCAGTCGTAGTGCTCGCGACTGATGATGCCCAGATCGTAGGCTTGATGCACCATTGCGGCTATCGAGGTACCATAGACACCGCGCAGGTCGGCCAACTCTGCGAGGGTGATGCTGTCGCGGTGCTCGCCCACCTCTTCTATATATGTGTCAGGAGGGAAGAGAAAGTAGCTGGCAAACTTGCTGCATAGTTTCTCTGTCATCGCAGCCTCTGTGCCGTCGGCAATGGTGAGTATCAGGTGCCCTAACTCGTGACAGGCGGTGAAACGCAGTCTTTCGACGGTAGTCTTCTCCGGGCGCGAGTCGATGATGATGAGCGGATGGATGGCGTCTGCCCAGGTACTGAGCCCGTAGACATCCTTGGGCAGAGGCGTGTCGAGTATCTTTATGCCCTTGCGCTCCATGAGCCGCAGCAGATGGGGCAGGGGACCCTCGCCGCAGCGCCATGACTTGCGTAGCAGTTGTGCTGCCTTGAGTGCTTCATCTTGGGTGCCCACAACGACCGGTGCTATCTCGTTGACAAACGTATGGGCTATGCCAGTCCGCTGTTCTTCAGCCAGATACTGCTCAGCCCAATATGCCACTTGGGCCGACATCATCTCTGTCGCCTCGTCTCCCATGCCGCTTCCTATCCCCGTGCGCAGCATGGGGCGGTCTATCTCTACGCCGTGGCCCATCAGATAGTCAGTACTGATGGCGAGCGCCTCGGCGAGGGCGTGCAGCAGAGGTGGCTTGGGAGTCATCGCCCCTTGCTCATAGCGTGATATGCTCTGCCGCGTCAGCCCGATTCGGCATCGGTCAGCCAGCTGTGCCATGCTGAGGCCGCTCATCAGGCGCGCCGCCCGCAGACGTATGCTAAAGCAGTTGTGTTTCATCTTAATAGGATATTTGTTGACAAATTTAGTGATAATATCTCGAATTGTCAACAAAATCGCCATATTTTTTTTATATCCAGGCGATTATCTGCAGTTTTCCCTCTTCCTCCCAGCCATCACCTCCTCATCATCCGCAAATAAAATATGGGGAAATATAGTTGGTTGTCGTTGGCATAACAAGTGCTCATAACGCTTCCTGCTCTGCGTGTGTCCGAGTCCAGCGGTCCGCATGCTGATTCTGCCCCAATGTCACGGCCGCTTTCAGCCGCTATGGGGCAGAAGAGGTGTCATCTGGTATATTCTTCGGGCAATACAGGCATGGCACCATGCTGTGTGCAGACGTATGCCGATACCTTCACCGCCAGTTCGTGGGCTTCCCTTACGCTCTTGCCCTTCAGGATGCTTGCCACAAATGCGCCTGTGAACGAATCGCCGGCGCCCACGGTGTCAGCCACTTCCACTCTGGGTGTCTCGATAAATGATATCTCGCCAGGGGTAAATACGTAGCTGCCGTTTACGCCACAGGTCAGGATGAGCATCTTCAAGTTGTATTTGCCCAGGAGAAGCCAGCATTTGTTCTCCAGGTCTATGCCTGGATAGCCGAAGAGGCGGCTTATGGTGATCAGTTCCTCGTCGTTGATCTTGAGGATATTGCATCGCTTGATGCTCTCGGTGATAATCTCCTTGTTATAGAATCCTTGACGCAGATTGATGTCAAAGATTTTGAGAGTTTCTTTCTCTTCAGGCATATTGTCGAGAAATCGGTAGATGGTATTGCGTGACACCTCGTTGCGCTGGGCCAGCGAGCCATAGCAGACGGCGGTGCAGTTCTTGGCCAATCTGTCCAGGGCGGGGGTATAGGGTATATTGTCCCAGGCTACTCCTTCCTTGATGTCATAGCAGGGTATTCCATTGGCGTCGAGCGTCACCTGTACGGTGCCGGTAGGGTAGTCTGTCTTTTCTATCTCATAGTTGAGATGATGGTCGTCGAGTTCCTTTTCCAGTTCTTTGCCCAACTCGTCATCACCCATTGCGCTGACAGCCCAACTGTCGAGCCCAAACTGAGAGACATGATAGGCGAAGTTGGCTGGAGCGCCACCGAGCTTCTTTCCACTTGGCAGCATGTCAAAGAGAGCTTCGCCGATACCTATTACTGATTGTTTCTTTTCCATTGTCGTCTTTAGTTTTAGATTGCTGGATATATTGTCTGTCTTCCGTTGCGTGGGCATCTTTCTGGCGGTGCCCATTGCTACGGTCCAATCTTTTGGACAGTCTGTACACGTCAGTACATCCTTTCTCTGTATCTGCCAATGGTGTGCAGACTGTCTCTTCTTGCCTGTCTGCTATTTCTTCTCTTGTGGTTTCTGGTCTAAGTCGATGATAACCTTCATACTCGTCTCGCGATGGCTGTCGATGAATCTGTATGCGTCATCATATTCCTCAAAGGCGAAACGGTTGCTTATGAGAGGCTTGAGGTTGACGATGCCTTTGCTCACATAGTCGATGGCGGTGAGATAATCCTCGTGGCGGTACATCATCGATCCGATCAGGCGCAGTTCGTGCTCGCCCAGGTGAAACATGCTAAGGGCTGGGTCTTTGGCAAAGACAGCCACGACCACGATGTCGCTGCCCTTCTCGATAGTCTCCATCAGCGAGCGGATAGAAACCTCTACGCCAGCCACTTCAAAGCCTACCTGATAGCCTTCTTCGCCGAAGAGTTCTTGGGCAGCTGCCTTGAGGGGTTTCTTGGTGATGTTGAGCGTATGCTCGATGCCACACTCGCGGGCTTTGGCCAGACGCAGGTCGCTCACGTCGGTGATCAGTACGTTCTTGGCGCCACGGGCGATACAGAACTGGGCGATGAGATTGCCGATGGTTCCAGCACCGCTCACCACTACATTCTTGCCTTTCACCTCGGTGCGGTTGCTGGCATGGGCGCCTACGGCGGCAGGTTCTATCATGGCTCCATAGTCGAGGCTCATCCCTTCGGGCAACTTGGCTACGCGGTCATCGTCTACGACGAAGAGGTCCTGGGCTGCGCCGTCAGCCTGGAATGCCTGTACACGCAGATGCTCGCAGACATTATACTGTCCGCGTTTACAGGGGTTGCACTTGCCGCAGACCAGCTGTGGGCGGGCGGTGATGTGGTCACCGGGGCTGCATACGGTTACCTCGCTGCCTACAGCCACTACCACTCCCGAGTACTCATGTCCCTGTACCACTGGATAGAATGTGGCGGGGTGAAGACCGTGGTAAGAGTGAATCTCACTGCCGCAGATGCCGATGCGCTTGATGTTGACGAGCACCTGATGGGCTGTCAGGTCAGCTGCCTTGGGTTCTGCTATTTCCTTAAACTCGATACGCTTGGGTTCTACCAATATTGCTTGTCTCATAGTTGTATTGTTTTTTTATGGTTGTTATCGTTAATGTTAGTGTGTTGGGCAATTTTCGCTTGTCTTGTCCCACCCATCGGCCTGATGACCGATGGAGTTTTATTTCTTTTTGTTTTCCAGTTCTGTCATGATCTGGTTGTATTGTTTCTTGTTGAGTCTGTATAGACAGAGACACCCTGCGGTGATGATCCATAACACTCCTGGTATGGTGCTGAAGGCGTGGTGCATGATGCTCAGCACTTCCGGGTTCTGCACAGCGTTGCTTACATATCCTGCACTGCCCAGGGCAATGGCGAGAAGCGATGTGCCGAGCGCCATGCCTATCTTGTTGCCCAGAGAGATGAAAGCATACTGGAATCCATCGTTTCTGATGCCCGTTTTCCACTCACCATATTCCACGCAGTCTGGGATGATGGCATAGATGGCAGTGTTGAATCCAGAGAAGAAGAACCATGACAATGCTGAGAACAGGTAGAACATGATGGCGCTACCGTTGGGACTGAAGAAGTACAGAGCTATCATTGTGACACCGGTGAGGAAGGCGAAGATGGCTGCAGCCAGGCCCTTATTGCCGGTCTTTTTGAATACCATGGGGAAGCAGGCTGCACCGATGATACTTGGCACGATGATGGCCATCGAATAGAAGGAAAAGAGCGTGGCCGAACCTTCTACATAAGTGAAATAGTAGAGCATGTCGGCGTTGCGTCCATAGTGGATGAAACCGAAGAGCAGCTGGCCTAAGAGAGCGAGCAGATAGGGCTTGTTCTTCATCATGGCACAGAGCTGTACCTTCAGCGGGAGCTTCTGACCCACAGGTATCTCCACCACCTCTCTGGTTTCGCGGAAACAGAACAGATGGCAGGCGGCGAAGATGATGCCATAGAGCACAGCCACGGCGAGATAGCCATATTTGGTATCGCCGGCGCCAAACCAGCTGATGAGTGGCACGGTTACGATGTTGATTACGCCGATGGCCATCATCGCGCTTACCGAGCGGCTGGTGTTGAGTTTGGCTCTCTCGTCGATATCCTGTGTCATGGCTCCGCAGAGAGTGCCATAAGGCAGGTTGACGCAGGTATAGCCCAGTACCAGGATGCAGTAGGTCACTGCCATGTAGATGATCTTGGCGGTCTGGCTCCATTCGGGGTGCGCCCAGAAAGTGAGTATCAGCACCAGTGCCGTGATAGGGGCTCCGAAGAGCAGCCATGGGCGGAATCGTCCCCAGCGAGTATGGGTCTTGTCGGTGAGTGCGCCGATGATTGGGTCGTTGATAGCATCCCAGAATCGGGATATAAGCATCAGGGTGGCTACAGCGCTCATGCTGATTCCAAACACGTCTGTGTAGAATATCATGAGGAAGTTGCCTACAAACATCCAACTGAAGTTGCAGCCCACGTCGCCCATGCCATAGGCGAGCTTGCTGATGAAGGGAACTTTCCCCTCTGCATTGTTTTTCTGCGAGTCGTTCATCTGTGAACAGTTCGCTTGACATTTACTGTCTTGTTCCATCTTTTTTAGGTTTGGGTAGTGTATTGTTGTTTTTAATTCTTAGGTGTTGGGAAGTAGTACTCTCAGAGAGAACCTGCTTTTCCCTTATCACGCTGTAAAGGTAGCGTGAATTCGCAGGCAATTCAAGAAAAAAAGCGTCTTTTTTCCCACAACCGCTCCCGCAACCGTTCCCATTTTCTGCAACCGTTCCCAAAAAGATCCGCATTTTGTTGTTGCTCTCATGGAGAATAAGTATCTTTACAAGCGCATAGACAAAAGACCCAAAGAGATATGGCAAAATACGTAACTATTATGGATATTGCAAGGGTGTTGGGCATCTCCAAGTCCACCGTCTCCCGTGCCCTCTCGGGAGATACCGGCAATGTGAAGGCCGAAACCCTGCAGAAGATTTTGGCAACCGCTGAGCAGATGGGGTATCATCGCAACGAACTGGCAGTACATCTCAGGCAGCAGAGTACCCACAACATCGGCATCATCATCCCCGAAATCATCACCACGTTCTATATGACCTTTATCAACGAGGCACAGGCCATCCTGCGCAGACAGGGCTACAAGGTGATGATAGCCATCTCCAATGAGAATCCCGAGCAGGAACGTGAGAATATCCTGATGATGGAGCAGCTGCGCGTCGATGGCATCCTGATGAGTGCCTGTGACAAGGAGCGCAACGTAGATCTATATAATAAGGTGATAGAGCGAGGCATCCCCATCGTGTTTTTTGACAGAACCGTGGAGAGGGTCTGGGCTTCCCAGGTGCGCATGGACGATTATATCATGGCGTTTTTCATGGTTGAGGCTTTGCTGCGCAAGGGTTACAAGCACATCATCCATATTCCCGGTCCGTCTTATATCCGCAACAGTTATGAACGGTTGAGAGGTTATCGTGAGGCGCTTGAGAAGTTTCATGTCGAGTACCAGTCGCATGATGTCCTGCTGCCGGCATTGTCGGCCGAAGAGGGCAGTTGGGTGATGGAGCAGTATCTGGCCAAGGGGGTGCCTTTTGACGCCGTCTTCGGATTTACGGAGACCGCTGTCCTGGGAGCCAAGAGCGTCATCCAGAAGCACGGCTTGCGCATCCCTGATGATGTGGCGCTCTGCTGTATGTCGGGTACTACCCTGGCCACCTTGGTACATCCTCAGCTGACGGCTGTCGAACAGCCTATCGCCAAGATGGCGCAGGAGGGGTGCCGACTGCTGTTGGAGCATCTTGCCGATGCAGACAAGCCGATAGAGGAGATAGCTCTGAGAGGCGAAACCGTAATAAGAGAGTCTACATAGAGGAAGCGGGTGTGTCATCCATAGGATATGACACACCCGCTGCTTGTCTTGTCTGCTTCCTTTACGGCTCCAGAGTCTCTGCTTCCGCTTCTGCCATGCAGCTGTAGAAATACAGGGAAATATAGTTGGTTGTCGTGGAAAAATAGTATTTTTGTAACCCGAAGGACAATATATACACTAACAGATAATATGATGAAAGTAATCCATTCTGAACTCGCCCCCAAAGCGGTGGGGCCTTACAGCCAGGCCATCGTGGCCGGTGGCTTCGTTTTTGCGTCGGGCCAGCTGCCCATCGATCCTGCCACAGGTGAATTTGCCGAGGGCGGCATCAAGGAGCAGACCCGCCAGTCGCTCACCAATGTTACCCATGTGCTTGCCGAGGCAGGCATCGACTTGAGCCATGTGGTCAAGACCACGGTGTTCCTCTCTGATATGGCCAACTTTGCTGCCATGAACGAGGTCTATGCCACCTTCTTCAGCGAGCCTTACCCAGCCCGTTCGGCGGTGGCTGTCAAGACGCTGCCCAAGAATGCGCTCGTAGAGGTAGAGGTTGTGGCTGCTCTCTGATTCCTCTTCCTCCGCGCCCCGATGGCGTGCGAGTCTAATTGACAAGCCGTGTGGTTTCCCGAGGTCATTGTGACTGGTCTCGGGTGACCACACGGCTTGTTTTCGGGATGTCCGCAGACGATAGCTGCGCCCTTCCTCCTGTGCAACGGTCACCGAAGGCAAAGGGGAGGTTGTCGCGGTTGATGTCTGCATGCTATAAGATGACAGGAGCATCATGGCTGCAGCGTTTTTAGCTTGCCGCCAGATGCTCCTGTTATTCGTTTTTCGTCGGTTAGGTGTCTTCTTACTTCACCACAAACACCTTGGTCTCATGCGCAGCCACGCTTCCTTTCCAGCTCTTGGCTTTCCGGGCTATGTCTCGGTGCTGCCATACATCGCGCACGGTGTACTTGCCGTTGAGCCCGAGGCTTGCAAAGTTGAGGCTTATGCGTTGGGCTTCGTCCGAGGGGTTGAGGATGGCCACAGCGTGCGAACCGTCGGCGAGCGGTTTGATGTAGACCTGCTGCCTAGGCAGGTTCACGATGCGTTCGGCAGCCTTGCCCAGCGCGTCTTGGTTGATGGCGATAATCTCCTTGTTGAGCAGAATGCGGCGGTCATCGTCGGTCACCTTGCGCAGGTCGTTGGTCATGGCAAGCACCGACGACAGCATACACCACATGCTCATCTGTGTCTGATATTCGGTCGTGGTGCAGCCTACGCCACCGAGGTCGCTCGACGGGCCGCCCGTTCCGTACAGGCCGACCACCAGCATATCCATGTCGGGCCATTGTCCCTGACGGGCGTGTTTTGCCAGAGGCGCCGTTATGTCGATGATGTCCAGAATACCCATGCCGCCTTGTTTCACGATGTCCTTCCACATATCGCGCACGTCGCCTGAGGTACGCCAGAGCTGTCCTCCCACCTCTTCGCACCACTCTTCGCATTGGCGCTGACCCCACTCGCAGATGCCGAGCACGATGTCGCGCCCCGAGTTCTGCAGAGCGGTAGCCATAGTGCGGTAGCGCTGTCGGGCGGTGGCACTGTCGGCAGGAGCGTTGCAGTAGTCGTACTTCAGATAGTCTATGCCCCATGAGGCAAAGGTGCGTGCGTCCTGCTCCTCAAAACCCAGACTCGCCGTCCATCCGCCGCAGGTGAGTTGTGCCGCATCCGAGTAGATGCCGAGCTTCAGTCCTTTGGAGTGTACATAGTCGGCGAGCGCCTTTATGCCCGACGGAAACTTCTCCGGGTCGGGTATGATGTTGTTCTCACGGTCGCGTCCGCCTTGCCAGAGGTCGTCGATGAAGATATATTCGTAGCCGGCATCACGGAAACCGCCTTCAACCATGGCGTCAGCGGTTTCGCGTATGAGTTGTTCGTTGATATTGCCTTGGAAGAGGTTCCATGTCATCCATCCCATTGGTGGCTTCGGAGCAAGTTGTCGACGTGGGGTGGGGGTGTTCTCTGCCGAAGCGAAGAGCGACGCGAGGAAGAGCGCTGCCGATAGGATAAGCGATTTGTTCATAATGATTTGTCAATTGGTTGTTTGTTATTGTACATAGACTGTGCCGTGGCGATATAAAGCGCGGGGCTTCCGTCTGCTTTATATGCCTTGCGCATAGGCTTTTATATTATCACGTACAAATATAGCAATTATTTCCCGAAGTCCCGTACCAAGTCTCCGATTATTTCATTATCGTGGCACCAGCCCCTCAGCCCACCGCCGGCATATATACCGCCCAAAGCACTGCCCAGATAATTTGTCGGCAATCTCGGAATAGCTTAGAATAAACAGTTTATGAATCTTTTTCTCCTTGGAGAGCATGATTGGTCAAGACCCCAGCCTATTGTATTATGGCATTAGTTTACGTGTCAAGAGACTCTATTCAAAAACAATGATGCAACCTATACTTCGGATTGCCCAAAACCATTTGTTTTTTATGGTTAATTATAGTTGTGACCTTGGCAACGTTTGTCTATGAACTTTGCACCTTATATTATATGTCAGCGGTCACGTTTGGCTGTAAAAATGGTTAGAAATGACTATTGTGCATTTTCCGTACGCTGATTATTTTTGTACCCACAAAAGTATAACAATAAAAAATATTCAGTATGAAGAGAAAAAAAGCAATAGTTCTTGCCTTGTTAGCAGTTACGCTTATGGCATGTCAACAGACAAAGGAAGAGGAAATGGCAGAAGCAAGTTACAAACCAGCTTTTGAGGTCCAGGATTGCGACCTCACGCTTGGAGGCATTCATTTTACCAAGATGATTAACGATGCAGACAAACAGGTGAGCGAGAAGGAAGGGGTTATCCGCTTTACCGCCCCAGAAGGCACAGACCTTTTCATCGACCCCAATGGTGGCAAACTCACTGCAACTACAGCCAAGGTGCTGTTTGCGGAGATAGACAACACCAAACCTTTCACTTTCTCGGCTCGCATCAAGCCTGGCTTTACCAAAGATGGACTATATAATCAAGGTAACCTTATAGTACTGGCTAATGATACCCTATGGCAGAAGTTCTGTTTCGAGCAGGATGAGCGGGGTAAGCATCGTGTAGTGACGGTTCGCACAGTTGGAACTTCCGATGATAACAACCATGAGGTCATAATGCAGGATTTCATCTATTACAAGATTTCCTCTGACACCCACACCATTGCGAGCTACTATTCGCTTGATGGCAAGGAGTGGCAGATGGTAAGACTATACAAGAACAATTATCCGAAGGATCTTCTGGTCGGTTTCAGTTCTCTTGCACCGCAAAAGGGAGAATGTGTCAGCGAGTTCTCTGAGTTGTCGGTATCGACCAGCAACGTTTCAGATTTCAGAATGGGAGATTAGGTAATATTGAGCAGCCCCATGATTCTGCCAGTCTTGCAGGCCTCAATGGTATTATCTACTTGCAGTTTCTGCAAGATGTTCTGACGATGGCGGTTCACTGTGTTTATGCTAATGGAAAGTCGCTCGGCAATCTCCTTGCTCAACAAACCGTCAGCTATCAGTTGCAAGACCTCTCGTTCTCGGTTTGTCAGCAGACAAGTATAATTTTCATTCGTCAGTATTCGTACATTTCCGGTACGAGTATTGACGATTTTTGGTATTCTTGCCGTGTCCCTACACATGGTATAGACGCACATGCAGAGCCAATAGCTACCATCTGCTAAACTCGCCAATGGGAACATACGATGCTCCACCCATCTCCATTCGCCTTGTGCATCGCGAATGCGAAGATAGTCGCTCAAATAGTAATTTCTGCGTTCTTGTTGCAATAGCGTTTGGGTGTCATGAAGAAATATCAATCCGTGGGCATGGCGATGAGCCAAGTCTTCAGCGTCTGCCCTGCCAAAGATAAACTCCTCATATAGGGAGTGTATTATCGGTTGACGTTCCTCTTGTTTCAAGCCAAGTATATCAGCCAGCCCTCCGAAATAACAATAGCTACAATTTTTGATGTTATTGCCCATGGAGACAATGGCATTCTCAGCACAAGCATATGCCTTTGCTATCTGTTGACATTCCAAGAGCGTTTTTTCATATACCTCGCCATCAAAGGCCTGATTCAGATATATGTTGTTTATAGGCTTGAAATCCTTGTCCATTTTCATGTGAAGACTTAATTGTGGTTATGTTCTTTACAGCTATAATTGTCATGATTACTATAGACTAACGAGAAAAAGGAAAATATATTATTTTGAAATTAGGTTAGTCTCTAAAAACAATTAGTAATTCTTTTATCTTTGTCCTTTGTGTGTTTAGTAAATTTATATAGTCCACAATTGTTAAGCTCCGTTTCAGCAATCATCGGGGAGCCAAAAGACTCCACCATCATGAACCTTGTAAGTCTTTTATGGGCAGTTGGTTGCTCTCAAAATGTTAAAAGAACTATGGGAAATGGTGGAATTTGTGCGGTATTTTATGAAATTATCCGTAGAATATTGCCGCGTTGTCGAAATTAATTGTACTTTTGCAGAAGTGATAGCATGTAATTGAAAGTGAAATGGATAATATAGTTTGTAAAGTAGCAGCCCTCGGAGGCACAATCTCCACTACCGATATCCCTGACATGTCAGAATATAAGCGTCTGTTGAGAGCTAAGGAACGTGGAGATTTGATAAAGTTGCGTCATGGCATATATGCTGTTCCCGATGCCTTGCTTAATACTATGATTGATGTGGAGAGAATTGTGCCAAATGGTATTGTATGCCTATACAATGCCTGGTCTTACCATCAGCTTTCGACTACCGTTCCACCTGCCTTTTGCATTGCCATCGCCAATAAGCGGAAAGTGGTAATACCTGAGGCGCTTCCGATAGAGTTGTACTATTGGAAGAAGGAGAACTTGGAGTTCGGCATTATGGATGCAGATATTTCCGGGTACCATGTTCGCATTACCGATATGGAGCGAAGTGTTTGTGATGCTGTGAAGTATAGAAATAAATTGGGACTGGATGTTTGTGCGGAAGTGATTCGCTCTTATCTGAGAAAGCCCAATCGCAATCTTACTCGTTTGCAAGATTATGCCAAACGACTCAGAGTGTTCAATACACTGAAGGGTTATCTTGAAATAGCAATCGATTAAGATGGGAAAGAAAAACTATGGCAAGTCTGTAAAGGCGCGCTTGCTCAATCTCATGAATGAGACGGGCTATAAATATATGTATCTCTTGGCGAGATATTTCAACGAGAGGTTGCTTTACAGAGTATCAGTTAGCCAGTACAAGGACAACTTCCTGTTGAAAGGAGGCTCTTTGCTTTACGCCATGAATGGACTTGAGGCTCGTCCAACGGTAGATGTAGACTTTATGGCAGACCGAATCGGCCGTGACATGGATTTCCTTGCGCATGTGTTCCATGAAATTTTAGGCATAGTATGCGATGAGGATGGGGTGACGTTTGATGTCGGCAGCTTCAGGTTAGAACCTATCACTGTCGACAAGAAATATCCCGGAACCAGGTTTTACTTTACAGCCCACATGGATACGATAGCTTACAACATGTCTGTTGATATAGGTTTTGGTGACGTTGTTACTCCATATCCCACAACCATTGATTTTCCATTGTTATTGCCAGATATTCCAGCTGTGAACATACAGGCATATTCATTGGAAACCGTTGTTGCTGAGAAATTCCATACGATGATAGACCGTGATGTTCTAAATAGTCGCATGAAAGATTTCTTTGACTGCTATCAAATTCTGACAAAGAGAGACTTGGATGATGATACGCTATATGATGCTATCAAGGCGACTTTCGACAATCGTAGCCTTACGTACAATCCCGAATTGCAGTTGTTCACTGATAGTTTTGCGACAGACGCAGCACGGGTAACTCGTTGGGAAACATTTTTGGTATCTATTATTAGTTGATTATCAGTATTATACAATCTAAACGGTAGAAAAGTGCCCATATGGATTCTGATTAGATACGAAAAGGTAAGGATTTAACGTTTTTAACCTTTTGTTGCACCAAAATTACAGAAAATATGGGTGATGTGGGGTGGTTAGCAGTCACTCCATATGCCTTTTATTACCACAGTGGTTCGTTTTCCCAACCAGAAGGAAACCCCAGGGCAGCTTTATCTATTTCTGGAAACGTAGCAAAAAGTCTGTTCATCTTGTCAAGCATATCGTTATTTGGAGATATGATGTCGAGGAAGTACTTGATGATGCACATATCAAAGTACACTTTCAAAGGATCTGTCGGCAAGGTAATCCAAGGACGTGACATTCTGATTGGCATGGTAGCACGAATAGAGAATACCCTATTCCATACACGTGCATGATGACAACATGAGTTTCTTGTTACAGTGATAATGGTAAGCCAAGATTCAAAAGGTGCAACTTGCAAGCCAAATGACAGTGCAATACGCTTCTTTATCTTCTTGTTCTTGATGTTAGAATAAATATTGGTGATTACACCAAATGGCAATATCTCGGTCAGCATCCATGAAGGTGGGTACTGATTGGTATATGTCTCTTTGAAATGGTTAATGAAATCCTCTTTTGTATGGTTCAGTTCATCTTCTATAAGACGTATAGAGCGAT
>ERZ780033.57-NODE-57-length-38550-cov-13.9623_pt1 | contig 38550 bp, 32 predicted proteins | sample MGYA00511024_ERZ780033 | MGnify/ENA primary metagenome ERZ780033 (study PRJEB29588, sample SAMEA2157043) | human gut metagenome | biome: human gut; feature: human-associated habitat; material: faeces | place: Denmark | collected 2008/2010 ... | reverse complement strand
CCGCTATTAGGGCTTGTTAGGGACTTGCACCCATTAGAATAAGCTCATGCCGAGCATACTAAAAAATGGTGTGACTTCGGTTTTGAAGTCACACCATTTTTTATAAGTTATAAATTATAATAAAGTATTCGAGCGGATTCTGGACAGCGTTTCCGGAGTCATCTGCAGATAGCTTGCGATATAGGTGAGCGGAGCACGCAGAACCACCTGTGGGCTCATTTCGCACAGGCGCTTATATTTATTAGGCGCCGACTCAAATCGCATCAGATCGGCATGAATCTGAGACTGAATCAAACTCTCTTCCAGTATTTTACGATAAAGCATCTGGATATTGACATTACGCATAGCAGCCGCCTCCAGCTTCTTTTTCGGTAGCATATACACCAGAGTAGGCTCCAAAGCTTCCACCTGCAAGCGGGTAGGTTCTTCCTTAAAGAGGCTCTCAATGCACATAAAGATGGTATGATCCACACCCAGATGTTCGGTCACCTCCTTGCCATTCTTAAAGTAAAATTGGCGTACCAATCCCTTCTCAATGTACGAGATACCCATGCACTGTTCACCTTCAGGCAAAATCATCTCGCCCTTGCCATACTTGATAGGCTCAAGGATATCTTCCACCACATCGAGCTCATCATGAGTCATCGTACTATATTTACGCGCCAATTCGCGCGCAATATCACGCTTAGGGGTAATTACTTTAAAGTCTGCCATAATACTTAACCTCCTTTTCCTTTATACTTATATTAAATCATTAGTCGAGTTTGAGAACAGCCAGGAAGGCTTTCTGTGGAACTTCCACATTTCCAATCTGCTTCATGCGCTTCTTACCCTTCTTCTGCTTCTCAAGCAACTTGCGCTTACGGCTCACGTCACCACCATAACATTTGGCGGTAACATCCTTGCGCACCTGCTTAACAGTCTCACGTGCCACAATCTTGGCACCGATAGCTGCCTGGATAGCAATATCGAACTGCTGACGAGGTATCAGGTCCTTCAACTTCTCGCACATTCTGCGGCCGAAGCTCACAGAGTTATCGCGGTGAGTCAAAGTACTCAATGCATCTACAGGTTCTCCATTCAACAGGATATCGAGTTTCACCAGGTCGGAAGGACGGAATGAATCGATATGATAATCGAACGAAGCATATCCCTTGGAGATACTCTTCAGCTTATCATAGAAGTCGATGACGATTTCTCCCAACGGCAACATGAAGTGGAGCTCAACACGGTTTCCACTCACATATTCCTGGTTGATGAGTTCGCCTCGTTTATCCAGACAGAGTTTCATGATAGGTCCAATAAAATTGGTAGCCGTAATGATGGTTGCCCGGATATATGGTTCCTCAATATGGTCAATCAGAGTTGGGTCTGGCAATCCGGAAGGATTGTGAACCTCTTTCTCACCGCCCTGCTTGTCGTATACCATATAAGATACGTTAGGTACGGTAGTGATGACATCCATATTAAACTCACGGTCCAGTCTCTCCTGTACGATTTCCATGTGGAGCAAACCGAGGAATCCGCAACGGAAACCGAAGCCCAAAGCCACAGAACTCTCTGGCGAGAAAGTCAATGAAGCATCATTGAGCTGCAGCTTTTCGAGCGATGCTCGCAGATTCTCGTAATCGCTAGGATCGATAGGATAAACACCGGCAAAGACCATAGGTTTCACTTCCTGGAAACCCGCAATCGCCTTGTCGCAAGGACGGGCGATATGAGTAATGGTATCACCCACCTTTACCTCGGTAGCATTCTTGATACCCGAGATGATATAACCTACCTCACCGGTACCCAATTCCTGGCGTGGAATCATATCCATCTTCAATACACCGATTTCATCAGCATCATATTCCATGCCGGTATTGAAGAACTTCACCTTATCTCCCTTACGGATCACGCCATTCTCTATCTTGAAATAGGCGATGATACCGCGGAAAGAGTTGAATACAGAGTCGAAAATCAAAGCCTGAAGCGGTGCCTTCTCGTCTCCTACCGGAGCAGGAACACGATTAACAACAGCTTCCAATATGTCTTCTACACCCTCACCGGTCTTACCAGAAGCACGGAGGATATCCTCATGCTTGCAACCAATCAGGTCTACAATTTCGTCTTCTACCTCATCAGGCATAGCCGATGGCATATCTATCTTATTGATTACTGGGATAATCTCCAGGTCGTGATCGATAGCCATATAGAGGTTTGAAATGGTCTGTGCCTGAACGCCCTGAGTGGCGTCAACAACCAAAAGCGCTCCCTCGCAAGCAGCGATGGAACGGGAAACTTCGTATGAGAAGTCAACATGTCCCGGAGTATCGATAAGATTCAGGATATAGGTCTGTCCATCCTTTGCCTTATATTCCATTTGGATAGCATGGCTCTTGATAGTGATGCCACGCTCTCTTTCCAAATCCATATCATCAAGCATCTGACCTTCAGTAATCTTGATGGTCTGAGTCTTCTCCAGAAGACGGTCTGCCAAGGTACTTTTACCATGGTCAATATGTGCAATAATGCAGAAATTTCTTATTTTATTTATATTCTCCATATAATTTTTCTCTCTTTAGAGTGCAAAGATAGTATTTTTTTTCGTATCTTTGCACAAAATATTGAAAATAATAGAGATTTTTAGATAAAATATAGAAAAATCATGAAGAAAAAGTTGATTTACATCGGTATTTTTGCTTCTTTGCTCGTTTCTTGCACCGAAAGCCTGGAAGACAAAGCGGCTCGTGAAGCCAAGGAGTATACTGAAAAATACTGTCCTACACCATACGTTAACGACGCCAGAACGGACAGTGCTACGTTTGATAAAACCAGGAAGGTGTATACGTACTACATCTCTTTGAGAAACAAGGCAGATAACAAGAAGGCGATTGATGCCAACAAGGATAAACTCCATAAGATTCAGAAGGAAGCCCTGGACAACAACCCTGGCCTGAAGAAATATAAGGAAGAGCATTTCACCTTCCGTTTCGTATATCATTCGGCTAAGAACCCGAAGGAGGTGTTGCTGGATGATACCTTCAAGTATTAGAAAAGACACGGAGTACCAGTAGTAGAAAAGGCACGGATCACTATAGTAATCCGTGCCTAAAATACTCTTAATATCCCATTTCCTGCAAAGCTGTCGCCAACTGGTCTGGACAGCTTGTAGGCTTATTGCCACAAGTGATACCCTTCAGTCGGGCGATGACCTCCTTTGCCTTCATGCCTTTAATCAAAGCACAAACGCCCTTGGTATTGCCATCGCAGCCTCCGATGAACTGGGCATCCTGCACATTTCCATCTTCATCTATACTGATGCAGATGTATTTTGAGCAGGTGCCATGAGTCTGATAAGTTACCTTCTGCAACTTATCCTGTTTGTCTTGCTGCAACATAATGCTTATTCTGCGTCTGCAGGAATTTCTGGCTTCATGTTGGTATATACAGTCTGAACATCGTCAAACTCTTCCAACTTCTCAACCATCTTGTCGATAGTTTCGCGCTCCTCAGGAGTTACATCCTTCAAATCGTTAGGGATGTAAGTGAACTCAGCACCAGTTACCTCGAAACCCTCAGCCTCCAGATGCTTCTGAATTTCTCCGAAGCTTGTAGGAGCACCGTAGATTGTGATTTCGTTGTTCTCCTCATCCTCATCAAACTCATCTTCTACGCCGTAGTCGATCAGGTCGAGAATCATCTCGTCCATATCCAGACCTTCCTTCTTCTTGAATGTGAACACAGCCTTGTGGTCGAAGAGGAAAGACAGAGAACCTGTAGTACCCAAGTTTCCGCTGAACTTGTTGAAGATAGAACGAACGTCAGCAACCGTACGTGTAGTGTTGTCTGTCAGCGTATCAACGAAGACAGCCACTCCGTGAGGGCCATATCCCTCGTATGTTACTTCCTTGTAATCGCTGGTATCCTTGCCACAAGCGTTCTTGATGGCACGAGCGATGTTATCCTTAGGCATGTTCTCACGCTTACAGTTAGCGATGATAGCACGCAATGATGGGTTGTTCTCTGGTTCTGGACCGCCTGCCTTCACAGCAATAGCAATCTGCTTACCCAACTTAGTAAATGTCTTGGCCATGTGGCCCCATCTTTTCAGCTTTGTAGCTTTACGATATTCAAATGCTCTTCCCATTGGAATAAAATTTTAAATGTTTATCGTTTGTTTATAATATTATCTTAATTCTGCACTGAGCACCTTCTGCATTATCTCAATTCTGCATTGAGCTTGCTTGTAAGGTTGGCTATGAGCTTCTTCATGATAGCATCTATCTGCTTGTCATTCAGAGTCTTCTCCTCATCCTGCAGGATGAAGTTAACGGCATAACTTTTCTTGCCCTCTGGCAAATGCTCACCCTCGTAAACATCGAAGAGAACAACGCTCTTAAGGAGTTTCTTCTCTGTCTGACGGGCAATCTGCTCAATCTGAGCGAACTCTACATTCTTGTCTACGAGCAATGCAAGGTCGCGGCTCACTGAAGGATACTTGCTGATGTCGGTGTAAGTAAGGTTCACCTTCTTCACTGCCTTCATCAGGTTATCCCAGTGGATATCAGCATAGAATACATCCTGCTCGATATCGAATGCCTTCTTCAACTTCAGGCTCAGGATACCCAGTTCTACCAATACCTTTCCGGCACGGGTCTCGTAATTTACGCCCTTAGAGAAGATGTTATTGTCGCTGTGCTTGATAACCACGTTGTTCTGTGGCATACCCACACGGCGGAGAACATTCTCTACCACAGCCTTCAGCTCGTAGATGGTGCTCTGCTCATCAGCATGAGCCCAACTGCCCTCTACGCGCTTACCGGTGATGAAGAGTGACATGTGAGCCTCCTGAGAGTAAGCCTTGATAGGACTCTCCTCGCTCCACTTCTCCTTATTATATATATAGGTGTTACCCACCTCGAAGAACTTCAGGTTCTGGCTCTTATGGTTGATGTTGCGAACCACGCTCTCCAAACCACCGAACAGCATCGTCTGGCGCATCACACCGAGATCTGCACTCAATGGGTTCATCACCTTCACGGTTGTCTCGTTAGGATACTTGTTGAGGTCGAAGTCGGTATAGTAGCTAGCCTTGCTCAGAGAGTTGTTGAGAATCTCCATGAAGCCCTCGCCTACCAGCTGCTCTGCCACGAGGTTCTGGCTGTGATAAGCCTTGTCCTCATCGCCCTGAACAGTCAGGGAGCTCTTCAACTGGGTTGGAATCTCCACATTATTATATCCGTAGATACGGAGAATATCCTCTACTACGTCGCAAGGACGCTGAACGTCTACACGATAAGCAGGAACCAGGAGGTCGATGCCCTCAGCATCCTCCTTCACAATCTTCATCTCGAGAGATGTGGCGATGTTCTTGATGGTTTCAGCACCAATCTCCTTACCGATGAGGCGATGCGCATACTCATAGTTCAGGCGAACAGGGAAATCCTGCATTGGCTCTGGATATACATCCTTGATCTGCATGGAAATCTTGCCGCCTGCCAACTGCTTGCAGAGGATGGCAGCCTGCTTCAAAGCATAAATCTGTCCGTTTGGATCTACACCACGCTCAAAACGGTAGCTGGCATCTGTACTCAAACCATGACGGCGAGCGCTCTTGCGGATCCATGTTGGATGGAAGTAAGCACTCTCCAAGACAACATCCTTGGTTGTCTCGTAAGTACCAGAGCCCTTACCGCCGAAGATACCGGCGATACACATAGGCTCCTCAGCATTGCAGATGCTCAGGTCGTGCTCACCCAAGGTATGCTCCTCGCCATCGAGAGTAACAAACTTGGTGCCCTCTGGCTGGGTACGAACTACAATCTTATGACCGGTAACCATGTCTGCATCGAAGCAGTGCAATGGCTGGCCGTATGCCATCATGATGTAGTTGGTGATATCCACGATATTGTTGATAGGTCGCAAGCCGATGATGTTCAGCTTATCCTGCAACCACTTAGGACTTTCCTTCACCTCACAACCGGTGATGCTTACACAGGCATAACGCTTGCAAGCCTCAGTATTCTGAATTTCAACATCGATAGGAAGATCCTCGTTGTCTACCACAAACTCATCGCAAGATGGGCGATGCAAGCTTGTCTTGTAGCCATTCTGCTTCAACCAGGCATACAGGTCGCGGGCTACACCCCAGTGACCGAGCGCATCAGCACGGTTGGCTGTGATATCAATCTCGATGAGCCAGTCGCTCTCCAGGTGATAATACTCAGCAGCAGGCTGACCTACCGGAGCATCTTCTGGGAGTACGATGATGCCGTCGTGAGAGGTACCTACACCAATCTCATCCTCAGCACAGATCATACCCAAACTCTCAACACCGCGGAGTTTGCTCTTCTTGATGGTAAAACTCTGGTCGCCATCGTAAAGCACGCAGCCCAAATCAGCCACGATAACCTTCTGACCTGCAGCAACGTTAGGAGCACCACAGACAATCTGCTGAGGTTCGCCCTTGCCCAAGTCAACGGTTGTAACATGGAGGTGATCACTGTTAGGATGCTCCTCGCATGTCAACACTTTACCAACATAGAGACCTTTCAGTCCGCCCTTGACAGACTGAACTTCTTCCAAAGCGTCAACTTCGAGTCCGCAAGAGGTCAACGCGTCCGCAGTCTCCTGTGGTGTCAAATCGAAATCGACGTATTCTTTAAGCCATTTGTATGAAACGTTCATTATAATGATTTTTTATTTTATTTCTATTTTGAAAAACCCGAAGAAACATCATTCGGGCTATGCATGTTCTAAAACTCTGCAAAAATACAAAAAAAAATGCATATAAACAAATAACATTCGCCATTTTTGCACTATTTAAAATAAATACATGCAAAAATGGCGAATGCCTTGGTTTTTATTCGAAAACTTCGTCGATGCTGCCACCTCCTACTTCCTCAAAGTCATCCTGTTCGGCTGCCTTGCGGGAACAAGGATTGTAGTCTTCCGGCAAATCGAACTTGATAGCAGGACTGATACCCAGCGACGGGTCAGCATAAACCTTCTTCATGAATATCGCCCAGATAGGCAAAGCCATGGTAGCACCCTGACCCATACTCATGGAATCGAAGTGGATATCACGCTCCTCACCACCTACCCAGCAGCCACTTACGAGTTGTGGAGTAAAACCGATAAACCAACCGTCGCTGTTGTTATTGGTAGTACCGGTCTTGGCACCAATCTGTCCTTCCAGGTTATAACGGTAGCGCAGTCTTCCTGCCGTACCATTATCCACAACGCCCATCAGCATGGTGAGCATCTTCATGGCATTATCGGCACTGATCACCTCGTTCATACGTGGCTGGAAGGTTGCAATCGTATTACCTTCATTATCCTCGATACGGCTCACAAACATGGGAGCAGTACGGATGCCGTGGTTGGCAAATACGGTATAAGCACTCACCATCTCGCTGACACTTACCTCACATGGTCCCAGACAGAGACTCATGGATGCATGGATATCAGGACTGTTGATGCCGAAGTCGCGCAACATCTGTACGAACTGCTGCGGATTGAGCTTACTCATCAGATAAGCACTCACCCAGTTGCTACTCTGCGCCAATCCCCAACTCAGCGGTACCATCTGTCCGGCACGTGAATGGTTGGCATTGCGAGGTGTCCACGGACGACCTGCCACCATATAGGTCCGCTGACGGTTAGGCGCCAGATCGCAAGGCTGGAAGCCGTTAGACATCGCCAGACTGTAAAGGAATGGCTTGATGGTAGAACCTACCTGCCGGCGTCCCAGACTCACCATATCATACATGAAATGAGTATAATCCAATCCACCCACATACGCCTTCACAGCACCCGTCTTAGGATCCATGCTCATAAAACCGCTACGCAGAAAACTCTTGTAATAACGGATAGAATCGAGCGGACTCATCAGCGTATCAATATCACCATGATAGGTAAATACGGTCATCTCCTGCTTCTTGCGGAATGCCGCCTTGATTTCATCCTCAGAATATCCCGCAGCCTTCATCGTACGGTAACGCTCACTCTGGGTGATACTGCGGTTCAGTATACTCTTAATCTGTTGCGGTGTCAGCTTATCGCTGTATGGCGAGCTTGGTTTGCGGGCTATCTCCGCACTGAAGCGAGGCTGCAGATAGCGGGCTACATGCTGATACATAGCCTCTTCCGCATACTGCTGTATACGGCTATCGATAGTTGTAAACACCTTCAGTCCATCACTGTATACATTATATGGCGAACCATCCTTCTTATAGTTCTTGTTGCACCATCCATAGAGCGGATCATTATCCCACTGGATAGAATCCACCACAAACTGGGCACGGTTCCAAGAAGGATAATCACTACGCTCCGGACGCTTAGCCATCATATACTGGCGAAGGAACTCACGCAGATAAGTAGCCGAACCATCCTTATGGTCGGTACGGTGGAAATTGAGTGTCAGCGGCTCAGCAGCATACTGGCTATACTCGCTCCGGCTCAGATATCCCGCCTTCACCATCTGCGAAAGAACCACATTTCTGCGCTCCCTCGCTCTCTCCGGATAGCGAACCGGATTGAAGAGCGACGGATTCTTGCACAGTCCGATGAGCGTTGCCGACTCACAGAGGGTCAGATTCTTCGGTTCCTTATTAAAATAGGTATTGGCCGCCGTCTTGATTCCTACAGCATTGTGCAGGAAATCGAAGTAATTGAGATAGAGAGCCAGAATCTCCTCTTTGGTATAATAGCGTTCCAGCTTCACCGCAATCACCCACTCTATCGGCTTCTGCAACAATCGCTCCATCGTACTGCCTGCCTTCTCAGAATAAAGCTGCTTGGCAAGCTGCTGCGTGATGGTACTTCCACCACCCGCATTAGTCTGTCCCAGGATACCACGCTTGACGATGGCACGTCCCAGTGCACGGAAGTCGATACCTGAATGCTCATAGAATCGCTCATCCTCAGTAGCCACCAGTGCCTTTATTAAATAAGGTGACATTTTCTTGTAAGGAATCACGATACGGTTCTCCTTGTTCAGGTTCCACGTACCAAGCACCTTGCCATCGGCAGAGTAAACCTGGGTGGCAAATCTGTTGATAGGATTCTGCAGATCCTCGATGTCGGGCATGTAGCCAATCATTCCAAACCAGATGGCAACAAAGGCAAGAATTACCATGAGTATTCCAGTGCCGAAAACAGCCCATAAAATATGTATAAATCGCTTTCTCATCACTATTTCTTTAAATATTTGTGCAAAATTACATAAAAGTTTTGACTTATCGCACATAAATCAGATTTTTTATGTAACTTTGTAGGCGATTTTAGAACATTCAATCAAATTTCAAATGGAAAAACATAATTTTGTGACCATTGCAGACCTTTCCAAGGAGAAAATCATGTACCTCCTGGAAATGGCGCAAGAGTTCGAAAAGCACCCGAACAGGGAGTTGTTGAAGGGAAAGGTCGTAGCGACCCTTTTCTTCGAGCCATCTACTCGTACCCAACTCAGTTTCCAAACCGCTGCCAACCGTCTTGGTGCCCGTGTCATTGGTTTCTCTGATGCCAAGACATCCAGTACCACCAAGGGTGAGACCCTCAAGGATACCATCCTGATGGTAAGCAACTATGCCGATGTTATCGCCATGCGCCATTTCATCGAGGGAGCAGCCCAGTATGCCAGTGAGGTAGCACCAGTGCCTATCGTAAATGCAGGCGACGGCGCTCACATGCACCCTTCACAGTGCCTGCTCGACCTCTACTCTATCTACAAGACCCAGGGTACCCTGGAGAACTTGAACATCTATCTTGTGGGTGACCTCAAATATGGCCGCACCGTTCACTCACTTATCACAGCTATGCGCCACTTCAATCCTACTTTCCATTTCATCGCACCTAAGGAACTCGCCATGCCAGAAGAGTATAAACTCTACTGCAAGGAGCACAACATCAAATATGTTGAGCACGAGGACTTTAACGAAGATGTGATTGCAGGTGCCGACATTCTCTACATGACCCGTGTACAGAAGGAGCGTTTCAGCGACCTGATGGAGTATGAGCGCGTAAAGAACGTGTATATCCTGAAGCGCGACATGCTCTGCAAGGCGAAGGAGAACATGAAGATCATGCATCCGCTGCCACGCGTGAACGAGATTGCTTACGATGTAGATGATGATCCACATGCATACTTCATCCAGCAGGCTCAGAACGGCCTCTATGCACGTGAGGCTATCTTCTGCCACTGCCTCGGCATCTCGCTCGATGATGTGAAGAACGATAAGACCATTATTGAGTAGTTTATAGTTAATAGTTTATAGTTAATAGACAGATGGGAAACAATAAAAGTCAATTAGTGGTTGCGGCTATCGAGAACGGTACCGTAATCGACCATATACCAGCCGAAAAGACCTATCAGGTAGTAAATCTGCTCCAGTTGGAGAAGATGGAGACTCCTGTTACTATCGGCTACAACCTGCCAAGCAAGAAGATTGGCAAGAAGGGCATCATCAAGGTTGCCAACAAGTATTTTACCGATGAGGAAATCAACCGACTCTCTGTCGTTGCGCCCAACATCGGACTGAGTATCATCAAAGACTACGAAATCGTAGAGAAGAAGACCGTCAAGACTCCTGATACGCTGAAGGGCATCGTAAAGTGCAACAACCCTAAGTGCATCACCAACAACGAGCCTATGCAGACCCTCTTCCATACCGTAGACAAAGTGCTCGGTATCGTACGTTGCCACTACTGCGACAAAGAGCAGCAATTGGGCAAAGTAGAGCTCTGCAAGTAATAAAAACAGGTAGTTTATAACAAAAAGTAAGCAATATCACTCAAAATGTTACGATTTATTTGGTAGTTTGAGAGATATTGCTTATTTTTGCACCCGATTTCATTAAACATCAACCATAAAAAGTAAAGGGAAATGGTAAAAGATCAAGAGATTTTCGACTTAATCGAAAGAGAACATCAGCGCCAGCTGAAAGGTATGGAGCTTATCGCTTCTGAGAATTTCGTGAGTGACGAGGTGATGAACGCTATGGGTTCTTACCTTACTAACAAGTATGCCGAGGGTCTGCCAGGCAAGCGTTATTATGGCGGATGCCAGGTAGTTGACATCGTAGAGAACCTCGCCATCGAGCGTGTTAAGAAGGTGTTCGGTGCTGAGTATGCCAACGTACAGCCTCACTCTGGTGCGCAGGCTAACGCTGCTGTTCTGCTTGCCGTATTGAAGCCAGGCGATACCTTCATGGGCTTGAACCTCGACCACGGCGGCCACCTCTCTCATGGTAGCCACGTCAATACATCCGGTATTCTCTACAACCCTATCGGTTACAACCTGAACAAGGAAACAGGCCGTGTAGACTACGACGAGATGGAGAAGCTAGCTCTTGAACACAAACCAAAACTGATTATCGGTGGTGGTAGCGCTTACAGCCGCGAGTGGGATTATGCCCGCATGCGCAAGATTGCCGATGAGGTAGGCGCTCTCCTCATGATTGATATGGCTCACCCTGCAGGTCTGATTGCAGCCGGTCTGCTCGACAACCCATTAAAGTATGCACACATCGTTACTTCTACTACTCACAAGACCCTCCGTGGTCCTCGTGGCGGTATCATTCTAATGGGCAAAGATTTTGACAACCCATGGGGATTGACTACCAAGAAGGGCGAGGTTAAGAAGATGAGCATGCTCTTGAATTCTGCCGTATTCCCAGGTCAGCAGGGTGGTCCGCTAGAGCACGTCATCGCTGCCAAGGCAGTAGCCTTCAATGAGAATCTGCAGCCTTCATGGAAGGAGTATGCTACTCAGGTAAAGAAGAATGCAGCCGTACTCGCAGATGACCTCATCGGTCGCGGATTCGGTATCGTGAGCGGTGGTACAGACAACCATTCTATGCTCGTAGACCTCCGAAGTAAATATCCAGATCTTACAGGTAAAGTCGCTGAGAATGCGCTGGTTGCAGCCGACATCACAGTCAACAAGAACATGGTTCCATTCGACAGCCGTTCTGCCTTCCAGACATCAGGTATCCGCCTGGGTACAGCAGCCATGACCACACGTGGCGCCAAGGAAGATATGATGCACCTCATTGCAGAACTCATCGAGGAGGTTCTGAATGCTCCTGAGGACGAGAAGGTCATTGCCCGCGTTCGCGAAAAGGTGAATGCTACAATGAAGGATTACCCTCTCTTCGCATACTAATCGTTACGGATAAATATAATTACAAACTGCGGGCCTTCCGTCCGCAGTTTTTTGTTTCATTTAATAAATAATAAAGAAAAGAAAAAAATTATGAAAAAGATGAAAAGCCTACTGCTCATGGCACTTGCGTTGCTCCCTGCGAGCAAAACTTTAGCACAGACCAACGCCCAAGTTTTCTACGACTTCGGCAGTGACCGCAAGTTTGTTACCCTCACACTCGAAATGTTCAAGCAGGACAAATGGGGTAACACCTATTTCTTTGTAGACCACGACTTCAATTACGACAAGATGGACACCAGCAGTCCAAACGTGGCACAGGGTGGAACCTATACAGAGATTTCACGTGCATTGAACTTCTGGCAGAACAGCCCAATGAAGAACTGGAGCCTCCACGTAGAGTATAATGGTGGTATTACCAAGAACTACCCTATCAACAATGCCTGGCTCTTCGGTGTGGAGTATTTCATGCACGACAAGAGTTTCAAGAACACCTTGACACTCCAGGCACTCTACAAGACTATCCGCAAGACCGACCAGAACGTGCCAATGCAGTTTACTGCTGTTTGGGGATGCAAAGACATCTTTGGATTAAAGGGATTGAACTTTAGCGGTTTCGCAGATTTCTGGTGGGAGGACCACAGTTCTTTCAAGGATAAGGATGGCAACCTGAAGCTCGATAAGGATGGCAACATCGATTACAAAGCTGAGCACACCGTCTTCACCACAGAACCACAGCTCTGGTATAATGTAGGTCAGCACTTCGGCTGCGAGAACCTGAGCGTAGGTAGCGAGGTAGAAATCAGCCACAACTTCGGCAGCAATGCCGGCTGGATGGTTCGCCCTTGCCTCGGTGTAAAGTGGGACTTCTAATTACGAATTTCTTAGCTGCGGAAAATTTTCAAAAATTCATTTTGAAAATTTTCCGCACTAATTCTTAACCACTTTATTTTCTGTTCTTCAACAACTTACGTTACTCCCTTACTGTCAATCCGCCATCAGAAATTCCTCCGATTCCACCTTTATTCTTATTATACTGACGGGTTACGCCGCTCAAGTTAACTCCGCCAACACCCTCGGATGTAGCGTTTACACTTTGGCAGTCAACCTTGGCTTTCACACTGCCCACGCCTTCATTCTTGATAATCAGACTGCCGCCCTTAAACATTCCCAGATTAACAGAGCCTACGCCCTCATTATCCAGTTTCACACTTTCCATCTCAATCTTAGAGATTTTCACCGAGCCTACGCCTTCGTTATCAATGTTCATATCATCTCCAGCCACATCATCGATATTTACCGAGCCAACACCCTCGTTGGTTACCTCCAGTTTGTTGGCAAGAATCTTCCCAATCTTGACAGAGCCTACACCCTCGTTATCGATTTTCAGGCGGTCGCTATTAATCGTCTTGGCATAGAATGAGCCCACGCCTTCCTGTGCAATCTTCACCAGGTCGGGGCTGGTGATATAAATCTTGAGTCTATTCTTTTCAGAGTTACACGCGGCAGGCACCTTGACCTTTCCGTTGAGTCCGATCTTCACCTCGCCGTCACGATAAACCACCTTGAGTTTCTCCTTGAGCTTCTGTACGAACTCAGCATCCTTGATGGCAGAGTAATCCAATCGAACGCTGCATTCATCGCCATTGTTCTGGGTATAATAAACGCTGGCAATCACATCCACGTCGATCGCCTTGAAAGGCTTCTCAGTCAAATCATCCTGCGTAAAGTTGAGACTTCCCTTCATTTCACTGGCAGAAGATCCCATACTGCAAGAACTCAAGCCCATTGGGGCAAAGAACAAAGCGGCAGCCACCGCCCAAATACATAATTTCTTCATATTCATTTCTATTTTATGTTTCTAAATACGTGATATACCGAAAACCTATTCTGTTTCGGAATTCTGATGGTTAGACGTAAGAAGATACAGAAAGGTTGCAGGATAAGAGAAAAAAATGCAGAAAAAAAAGTGCAACAGAAAGCTATTCTCACAGGAACAGCCTCCTATTCTTACTGAAATAGCCTTCGTTAGTCACTGAAACAGCCTTCGTTAGTCACTGAAATAATATTCGTTGACTATTGAAGTAAGCCTCACTCCAACTTCAAGTAAGCCCCACTCTATACTATCTTACGTACAAGAGAATACGCAAACCCCGCCAGGCGTTGCTACAGAATGTTATTTTCTCTACCCCTAATGCAAAAAACATCCTAAAAATTTGGAAGTTACAAAAATTCAGCGTATCTTTGCAAAAGGTTTTAAAAGATTGGAATTATGACAACATTAGAGTTACAAACAGAATATCAATCACTCGTCAACATAATTGCCAACGAGGATTACGAGACAATAAGCAAGGCTGTCAAAGCACTGAAGAAAATACTGTCTCCTAACAAGGCTGTGTCTCCCAACAAGACAAAGACTAAGAAAATAACCAAGGCAGACTTAGTTATAGACCCAAGAATTGCAGCCATGACTAAAGGCATCAACTCGCCAGAGTCATTCGACTACAAAAACGAATACTACAAGGACTACATGAAATAAGATGATATGAAACAGGTTTTCTTAGATACAAATGTGATAATTGATTATCTTGGAAACAGAACGGGGTTCTACGATGACGCAGCAATCATCATGAGCTTAGCTATCAACCAAAAGATCGAATTATACGCAGCAGCCATATCTTTTGCGACCGCAAGCTATATATTAAGCAAGAACAACGACAACAACAGAATAAAAACGTTGATTGCTGATTTCTGCAACATATGTAAAGTAGTCGCAACAGATGAAGAATGCGTTAACTATGCAACCATATCCGACTTTGAAGACTTTGAAGATGCCATGCAATACAAATGTGCAGAAAAAGCAAAAGCGGACTACATTGTTACCAGGAACATTAAAGATTTCAAAACTGCAAGCATCAAAGTTGGAACACCGGAAGATTTTCTGGAAGATTTTATAAACCAATACTAGCTACTTCAAAAAACTTAAAACAAGCAGCTTATTTGCAGCAGACTTTAAAATATTAGAATTATGATTTCAGAAAAAGAATTAAATAGCTATCGGCTGACAAGCATGGAAGAGCCAACAGATGAAATGCTGGCTCAGATTATGCATGAGGCTGCCGAAATATACAACAGAGAAAACGAAGAAGCTTACAGAAGTTATTTTGCCAATATGCAAAAACAGGCTAAAGAACAACGACAAAAATTCAATTTGAATTAATGGAGGCAAAAATACACAAACCCGTTTTAATTGTCATTGCAGGACCTAATGGTTCTGGGAAGACAACAATAACCAGTCGTGTATTACACCACGAATGGCTAGAAGATTCTATTCATATCAACCCAGACAATATTGCACAAAAAGAGCAAAGAACCACCCTTCACCTCGTCACCACAACACATATCCAACATCGTATTCCCAACATTTGTTTTCCTGGTTTACTCAGCGACCATAGAGAGCGATAACTTCTTTAACTTCCCTTTAACTTCTTTAACTGCTTAAACTTCTTTAACTCTTTTAACTTCTGAATTTGCCTTAAACTTGAATCATCTAATATGCGAAATTTCAAGTTTTCTGCGTTAATATTTGTTTAAAAATCAGTCCTTTTTCGGTATCGTTAACTTCTTTTATCTGATAATTGTTTAACACAACATAACACGGAACACCCTACCCCACTCGCATTTTCAAAGATTTCAGCGGTAAGAAAAGAGAAAAAATGGGACCCTAAAAAAATGGCACCTCTTTCGGAACCCAAAATAAACGCTTAAAATATGTAAAAACGAGCTGAATTCTTAAAATATGTTTATAAAAAGCGAAAAACACCCTTCACCACCCTTCACCCGTAACTATTTGACACACAAAATGTTAAATAAAAAGGTGAAGGGTGAAGGTTTGAAAACTCTTTTTTTATATATACGCGCGGCAAGGAAAAAAATGAAAGGATACCCTAGGGTCAAAAATCGGAAAAATCCTAAAAAAAGAATATAATATAAGATTTAAAATATACCCTTCACCCTTCACCTCGTCACCACAACACATATCCCTCATCGTATTCCCAACATTTGTTTTCCTGGTTTATTCTTCGGAGATATTTTTTTATCTATCGGAGATATTTTCGTATTCTTCGGAGATATTCTGCTATCTTTCGGAGTAATTTTCGGGTTAATGAGTTCAGAAATGTTGTCGTTTGACAAGCGGAAGAGCCAATTTGTTATCGCCCACAACAAACTAACCTAATGAGAATCAGAACAAAAAATAGCGAATTAAGTTTATTTAACCCTAAAAAACAACTATTTATGAAATAATTTCATTAAATTTGCAGCGTCTAAAAGCTCCACTTGTAAGTGTACGCAAGATGATGATAGTCAAACTACCAAAAGGATAGTCAAACTACCCAAAAAAAACAACGAGCTGGAGGACAAGAATATAAGTAAGTGATATTAATCAGAAACTGAAAGTACAATTTAAACTTAAATAGATATGAAAGTATTCAATTCTAAACTTGCTGCTATCGGTTTGGCAGCATTCGTATTCGCATCATGTAGCGACAGCAACAGTGACCCAGGTACATCACCTGCCGTTAACCCTGCTGACCTTACAAACGTAACACTTACAGCACAGAACATCGACAACAGTCGTATTTCTAATTACAAGAACAGTACTGCAAATGCAAGAAAGTTCTTCATGACAAGAGCAGGTGCTACCAATTTCACAACAGCATTCCCTACGGAGAATGTCCCACAGGAGCCAGAGGGCTTAACCCCAAGACAAACCCCTAGCGACCTCACAAACAAGGCTTACGCTATCGCTAGTAAAAAGACTCTCAACTATGCTGGCAAGACTATTGATGGTGCTACCATTTTCATACATGGTGGTGCTACATTCGAGTATGACCAGACTACAAAGATGACCAACACTACTATCGTATTGTTGGGCAGCGGTAAGTTGAACTACACTGGTACAGGCGAAATGGTACCTGCTGGTAACACTGTATATTGCACAGACGCTAAGAACGTTGTTGCAGCTACTGGCGCAATTAAAATCAATGGTAATTTCTTTGCCAACTTTAGAGGACAGTCAGCTGAGACTGGCAAAGAATTGCTCACTGGACTTGGCGACATCGCAGAGAAGACAACCGCAGAGAAGAACAAGTCTATCACCCCAACTCAAGACATCACGTTCGGTCCTAACGCTCAGGTTTATATCAATGGTTCTATCCGTGCCGTAAACTTGAACATTGAGGATGGTGCTAACGTATATGCTGTAGCCAACCTTTTCAATAATGGCGAAGCTAACATCAATGGTAACCTCCAGTTGGAAGATGGTTTCATCAAGGCTCCTAAGTTGAATGTTAGTGGCAATTTGATTGTAAAAGCTGGCGTGAAAGTAACAGAGACATTCAATGTGAATGATGGTGCTAACATCGAGGCAAACTACATCAACGTTACCAACAACACAAAGGATGGTGACAACAAGGTCGTCAAGGGTGATGCTACTCTTATAACTTGAAGGGCACCGGTAAGATTACTATCGGCAACCAAAATGTTATCACTGCAAACAATTTGGTAACAGACAATGCTTCTGCTGGCCAGATTACATTGAGCGGTGACAATTCTGTAGCAGTTATCAAGGCTTACAAGTTCACCAACACAGGTAATGAGAAGATTATCGCTTTGTCTACACCTGGTACAAACTCTACTTTCTTGCTTGAGTTTACAAAGAACTACAACGGCACTACTCAGTACAACACATTTGAGGATCTTGACATCGCAGCAACATACATTGACTACGCAAAGACCAACCAAAACAAGAATATTGAGCTTGTTAACCAAGACCACAAGAAGTATGGTTACAAGTGGGTTGGTGATGCTTCTCAGTTTACCAAGCAAACAAAACTTGACTTGGTTGCAGCTGCTGAACCTGTAAATGACGGACAGTCTGCTACATGTATCGCTCCTTATGGTGGCAAGCTTTATGTAGCTTATCATACTTATGGCAACAAGGCTGTAGGTGGAAACCTTGAGGTAGCAAGCATGAATGGCAAGACATTAACTATCGAGCAGAGCCTAGGATCAGACAAGATTGACTACAACCACTTGATGATTGATGGAGGCTATGTATACCTCGCAGGTAGCGAGCAGGGAAACAAGGCCAACGGTGTGAAAGGCATTGGTGCTTTCTTAGGTCGTGTACAGTTGAATGGCGGCTCACTCGGCAGCAACCTTGAGCAGTATGCTATCAACAAGATGACAAATGGTATTGACGCAAACTGTGTTGCTAAATACAACGGAAACTATGTTGTTGCAACAACTAAGGGTTTCTCTGTATTCGACAAGGATTTCAATTTCGACAACTATGGTAAAGTAGAAGGTAAGTATGCTGTTGTTGCAAACAACAAGCTCTATGCCCTTGACTTGGCAAAGTTGACAGCTTACGACAACGCAAGTTTTGAGAACGGAACAGAATACGCAGTTGGCAATGTTACTCCTACAGACAACAAGGCTGTTGTTGCAGCAGATGGCACAGACCTCTATGTTTGCTTAGGCGAGAATGGTATTGCTAAGGTTAACACAACAACAGGTGAAGTAAGCAAGTTCTATACTTGTCCTACATTCGTTCCTTCAAAGGCAGAAAAGGGAACAGATCCTATCGTAAAGGGTCGTGCTAATGGTGTAGCAGTAGATTCTAAGTACGTATACGTTGCATGCGGTAGCTACGGTCTCGTAGTTCTTGATAAGGCAACAGGCAATGAGGTTTGCCACCGCAAGGCATACACAGAGAAGTCAGCTAACTTCGTAGCTGTAGACGGTGAGAACATCTATGTAGCATACGGTCAGAGCCGTGTACAGGTATTCAAGCTTACAGCTACAAACTAATTTAGAAAATAAAATACACCCTTGTTCTCCCTCACTTTCATGGAGTGAGGGAGAACAAACCTTATAAAGAGCTAAGTTAACTAGCTAAAAAATAAGGAAGACGTTAAGAAATGATGATTATTAACGATAAATTAAAGAATAACATGAAAGCAATTAATTTCAAACTCGCAACATTCACTTTCGCTGCAATGCTTCTCGCATCTTGTAGCGATAGCAATAGTGATGGAGGCACAGATATAGGAAAGTCAACAACTGTAGTTGGCTCAGCTGTCGAAGCACAATATGCTAATGATTTGGCAGGAAGAGTTACTAACTACAAAGTAAACAACACCACAGCCTCAGCACGTAAATTAATTTCAAGAGCATATTCAGGACCTGAAGTAAAAGTTCCTGTAGACGCAAAAAAATTATCTGACTATATTGGACATGGGTGGGATTTTCCGGCAGGAAGCTATGTTGTAGAAGAAGGTGAAACTGTAGGATTAAATACAAAGTTTAATCTTTCAGGTAAAAACATATATGTAAAAGGCACATTCTACTACGACGAATCCTATAACAACGACAAAAATAGCAACATTACAATCTTGTCAACAGGCAAAATGATAATCAACAAAAATGGGGTTAATCCATTTGAGCCAAGCAATGTAATGAACTATGGTGAAATAGACTTTGGAGATGCAGCAAAAGTTACAATCCAGAAGAGTTTCTATGACTATACAGATTTGTTAGATTTAAGTGGCAAAGATATAGAACTCACAAATAATGGTCAGTTGTATACAAATGGAACTATAAAAGCTAAAAGCATTTCTCTCAATAGTGGTACAACATTATGGAATGGATGTTCTATCTATTGTGATGGAAACTTGTACCTGACAAATGGGTCTACTCTTCATGCTGCCTATATCAAGACAAAACAATTAAATCAAGATAGCGGTAGCCATGTATATATTCAAGACCAAACAATGATTGAATGTAGTGAACTCTACAATAATCAAAATCAAGGAACAACTTTCATTGATTTGGCTGATAAAAATGGCGTAGCAGTCATCAAGGCTCCAAAAATTACATTTAATGCTCCTGGACCTGATAGTGATGGTAATATACTTTGTGATTTATTTAGAACTACAGGTTCGGCTGCAGCGATTATCTTGGACGCAAAAAGTGTAGAAACGGGCAATCAATATTATTCTAGAGACATAACATCAAAGGTTACATTTGGCGATAATGCAAATGTATATTTGTCATCAAATGAGGAGTCTAAGAAATTTTACATCAAAGCAACAAGTTGCAACCCAGAAGGCTATAATGATCCTGAAAAGAATCCTACCAAGCCAACTGAGCCTGAAGAGCCAACAAACCCTGATGCACCAGAAACGAATAACAAGCCAAGCTTAGACTTGATTACAAGTATCGATTATGACAACCACAAGCATGAAATATCTGCTACAGGTATAATGGCTCACAACGGTCGCATGTACATGTCTTATCATACACGCGACGCTAAGCACGGAGGTTGCGTTGAGGTGTTCACTCCAGTAACAAACAACAAGGTAACACTCGAACAATATCTGTATGACGCTGCAGAAGACCTTGATTTCAACCACTTGTTGGCTGTAAAGAAGAAGGATTCTAACGAGCACATGCTTTACTTACCAGGAAGTTCTAACAAGAAGGGAGCTATGCTTGCATACATTCCTATTTTGGATAACCACTTGCTCTCAACAGAGTCAAAGGAAATCACTACCGTTGATGAAAATGGAGAAAAGAAGGTTACTTACCAACAGCCATTGAATTTCGTACAGATGAATCCTGCTACGGAACAGTATCACAAGGCTGGCTACGACGAGAATTGTGTAGTCTACAACGATGAGACTAACCATTTGATTGTTATGACAACAAAGGGTTACTTAGTTTACGATGCAGACACATACAATGAGCTCGAAAAAATTGAAAAGCCAGGTAAGGCAAAGCATGTAGCTATAGGCAATGGTAAGATTGTAACTCTCTATCTTGACAGGGAAGCAGCCTCAGAAAAAGAAGCAATCTCTGCTACAGTAGAGGTATTCGACCAGAAAGACGAGGACTTAACGAACCCATTGCATAGTTTCACTGTTAACACTATTGAGCCAAACAATGGTAAAAACGTAGTTGCCGTTAAGGATAACCAAATCTACGTATGCCGTGGCGCAGCTGGTCTTTATGTTTACGACATGGAAGGTAATGAGCAGTGGCACTATCAGATGCCTAACCCAATCAACAAAGAGGGTAACTACAAGGCATTGGCTAACGGCTGCTATGTTGGTGATAAATATGTATATATCGCATACGGCTCATACGGCCTCGTTGTTTTGGACAAGACAACCCACGAAGTTGTAGCACGCCGTGCTGTTGTCAAGTCTGCAAACTATGTTGTTGAACATAATGGCTATATCTACGTGGCATACGGAAAGAATCGCTTACAGGTATTCCAGTTGAAAAATGCAGACCCTGAAACATCTTACGAGAAATAAGATTTGATATTGCTCAAAAAAGCAATAAGACATATAAACTAAGAACATAGAGAATGCAGCTGCAACAGCTCGCAGCTGCATTCATCGTGTTTAATAACTCATTATGAAGCGAAAAATAATACTATACTCAACTACAGCTCTGCTACTTCTCATGGCAGCACAAAGCGCTATGGCTCAGACGAAAGGCAAAAAGCCGAAAAGTTTCAGCCCTAAGATGCTCGTATATGAGAATCTGAAGAACGATAATGTACTGAGACACTTTAAACAGCGCTTCGCACAACTCGACACTCTCATCAAAAACCCTATATGGGTAAAAGCACCAGTCATAGAACTGGGACTCAATAAACAGCATCACGCTGATATCAATAAGACCGACTCTCTGTTCTGGTCGAAAACTGCACATGAGCACCTAGCGCTCAACAGACACAACGGTCTGGAAGTGACCGGACAGGTTTATGCCCGACCTGACGCGTACTTCGATTCTGATGAAGACGACGCAAAAGAGGTATCAAAATATAAGATGAAGGTTCAAGCCGAACTGGGTTGGAACATCATCAACTCGAAGTTCTACCAAGGCAAGGAGAAAAGAAATAAGATTGCTCTTGCCAATGAACTCGACCGCTTGCAAATAAAAAAGCGCCAAACTGCAGACATCTATGAAAAGGCAGCCGATGAGCTGACCGAACAATATAATTTCTATATCGGTACTGTCATAGCACACAGACTGGACAACCTCGACATCATGAACGAAGCGTACCAGTTTATGCTGGAAAAAGACCGAATCAGCAACGACAAGATGCTGAAAGTGATGAACGATAAGCTGGAGGCTGAATACGACATCTCCGTGCTCTGTACAGACAGAGATATCAGCAACAAGCCTATCTACCGCATCAAACCAACCAAGATTGTGGTAGACACAACAGCCCTCTGGAACCATCTGAACCAGGAAAGTCTGGATGCACGCATCATGATGGTGAAAGAACAGATTGCTGACAACGACAGCAAGCTGACCAACTATTTAAGCACTACCCGACTCACACCATTCGCAAGATGGTCGAGCTACTGGCAGAGCAACAACAAGATTTCGAACAATGCCGACGTGGGCGTGAGATTCACCATTCCTATCTGGAACGAAACGCCACGCAAACGACAGGCACTGGAGACCCAGAAGGAAATCATACGCAGCAGCCGCGGTACCGACGTGAAGGAAATAAAACAGTCGGTAGGCATCCTGCTCAAGAAGATAGACTACCTGAACAAGGCTATAGCCACCGAGGCTTTCCATATAGACCAGACCGGCAAATATATCGAAATGCGGCGGTTTGCCTACCAGAACCAGAAACAGGGATACAACTATCTGATGCGTATGGACGAATATACGGGACTCCTGGAAAGTATGGAGCGTATGTACAAACTGATGCAGAACCGGGCCCTCGCTATCATCAATATCGAGAAAGCCGTGAGCATCTATGACAACAACAACATCTTCAAAGAAATAGAACTTTGAATGTAAGTAAACCAGAATATGAATGAATTCCAATATAATGGCACGCCACAAGAACAGGCGATGGCAGACTTGCTGAAGACGCAGGGTCACCGTCTTGCCAGACAGCAGATCGTCTTTGCCCTGATCTTCCTGCTGGTTATCGTGCTTGCCGCCTACTATATTGTCACTCGTATGATATGGGCAACCTTCGACGGTTATATAACCCTCGATGAAAACCATATCAGTGCCGTTGACGACATCTATATCCTTAAGGTGAACAAAGAAATGGGTGAAGTGGTGCATAAGGGAGATACGCTCTACTCTTATGTACTGCTAGGTAATATTGTGAACCAATACGACCCGAACATTCTGCCTTCTGCCGTAAAGGAGACTCACGACATGGAGGTACAGGCTAAACTCGCACAGCAGGAGATTCCGGTGCTGCGTACCCGACTTGCCGAACTGAGAAAACAGAAAGCATCTGAAAGTTCGGATATCTACTACGGTCTTACCGACAACACCAAGCGAAATGAACTGGATGCCGAGATTGCCGAGGTAGAAGAAGAACTGAGAAAGCAGGCTAAGAAGGTGGAAATCTACGCACAGGCTAAGAACACCACCTATAACTTCATGAGCCGCAGAGGAGCCGGCAGAGCAAATGCTGCCATGCCTTACTCCAACACCAGCATCTACAACCCGGGACTGATACACTACTGCTGTGCACCAGCCGATGCCTACATCTCAAAAATCAATGTGAGCGACAAGACACTGGTGTTCAAAAGCGAGGAGGTGATGGTTATCCAGCATACCGACTATGCAGACTGCCATCTGGGCGTAATCGCATACGTACCAAACGACATGGTGAAGTATATGGAAAGCCCTGACGATGCAGACATCATCATCAACAAAGACCTGGAACTGCAGGCTAAGTTGCAGATGGTAGGTCTGAGAGTAGAGGAAATACCAAAGCATCTGCAGAGTAACTTCTCGCATGATGCCAACGCAGTGGTTGCCGTCTTCACCCTGAACCCGAACCAGAGAGTTCCGGCATGGGTAATGAGCAACAGACTGCCGGTAAGAATAAGAGTGAACAAGATTGGTGCCATGCTCGATCCGAAGCCACTGCCGATGTACACCGTCCCAGTGGGCAAGAACGAAAACGTGAAGCGAAGCAACATGATTTCGAGCGACACCAATAATCATCAAGAACAAAAGAAATAAAGAATGATTGGACTTAGAAGAAACAAACGTGGAGATATGGTGCTCACCATCGATAGCTATATAGATATCGACTCGACACCGGACATCCAGCCCGACTACTTCGATTGTATTTACATCAATACGGAGAGTGAGCGTGCGTTCCATACTATACTGCTTGGAGCCAGTCCAATCTTATCGTGGAAATGTAGCTACAAACCGATATTCGTCAATACGGCGTTATCGGGAAAGGGACAGATTATCGACTATATCGTCGATGCCTATGTGAGCGACATGAACAATGAAAAGGTATATGAGATTATAGACAAAATCAAGCTGGCAAGACAGAAGTTTGGTGTAAAAAGCGAAACAAGCCGTCCTACACAGCCTAACCAGCTCTTTGCCAACATCCTGAAATACCTGCTCTCAAGAGACCAGCGAATCATGGGACACCGACTGCTGGAGAAATCGTCTTTGGGATATATCAACCCAATCTTCGAGCACTATCACAGTATAGGTCTCTTCCATCTCAACGAGATGTTCATGTTCATCGACACTATGGTGGAGTTCGGAGCACTGCGCATTCACCGCTTCCTACTCAAGGAGCACCTCTGCCCTAAGTGCAACCACTCTCACCTGCTCTATACTGAGTGCTGTCCGAAGTGCGGAAGTTCGAACCTGAAGATACAGAACATCATCCACCACTTCAGCTGCGCCAACGTATCGCCAGAGAGCAGCTACAATGTGGGCGGTATGCTCATCTGTCCGAAGTGTCACAAGAAACTGCGCCACATCGGTGTTGACTATGACAGACCAGCCGTGGTATATACCTGCAACGACTGCGAAAACTCGTTTACCTCGCCTATCACCAAGGCAACCTGCTGCTACTGCGAGAACACCTATCCGGTAAATGCCCTGGTGCCACGAGACGTTGAGGACTACGAGATAACGGAAGAAGGAATCAGAACACTGACCAGCGGCAACATCATGTTCAACAACATGGCGAACATCTATGATAACTTCATGGAATATTATCTGCTGATGAACCGACTGCGGCGCCAGCTGATGGAAACCTTCCGCAAGGATGAACTCTCGGTCATGGTAGGCAAGATATGGATTATAGATGAAAACAAGGATACCGTAAAGATAAAGGAAAGCATACAGGGCAAGCTCTGTAGAATCTTCTCCAATCACAAGGTGTCTTACTACAACAATATCTTCTACGTATCCTCTACCATCTATGAGCAGGGAGAAACGGTGGAAGAGGCTCAGCAGAAACTGAGCAAGGAGATGTCGATAGCCATCAGAAAGGTGGCCAACTCGATAGAACCGGACGAGATTATCTGCAGCATGCTGGAAACCAAGGCGAAGACCATCGCCAACAACTATGACGAGTTCTTCAACAAACTGCAATATGTGGATATGACTCCAGACGACTACTGCCGCTACTCAGAGGAACCTCTGATGAAGGAAGAAGAGAAATTGGTGCAGCCGCAGGAAGAGCTGCTTGATACGGAGCCGAAGGAAGATGAAAACGACAAGATACAGAAGCGCATCGTGCTCTACAAGAAACTCGTTGCCATCCTTGTCACCATCGCAGGTATACTCATAATCATGGCCCTCTTGGCGCTCACCGTGCTGAGATAAGCCATCAAGAAGAAAGGGAAAAGCGTATGTTTAGCATAGCAGAACATCTGAACGATTTCTTCGACTGGATCAGCACGCTATCGTTTAGCAGTATCGTGAATACCTACTGGTTCCTCTTCTTCATCGAGATGCCAAGATATTATATCCTGGAATATCTCGTAATCGGAAACCGACTGATGAAGAGAAACCAGTTAGATAAAGAGAAAGAATATGCCAAGTACTTCCTGTACCGCGAGAATCCGCTTATCAGCATCCTCGTACCGGGAAAGAACGAAGGAAAACATATATTCAAAATGGTGAACTCGCTGGCTGAGCAAACCTACCGCAACTACGAAATCATCGTGGTAGACGATGGTAGCGACGACGACACCAAACTGATTTGCAACGACCTCTACCGGGCCGGGTATATCACCCACTACCTGAGGTTGGATACAAGAGGCGGTAAAGCTGCCGCCAGCAACTATGGAGCCCAGATGGCAAAAGGCAAATACATCGTATGCCTGGATGCCGACTCTTCGCTCGACCGTGATGCACTGGAGAAAATCCTACTCCCCTTCTACATCGATGGAATGGTGAAGGGTGTAGGCGGATGTGTGAAAGTACGCAACTACAAGGAGACCATCTGCTCATCGCTGCAGGCTTTCGAATACCTGAAGCGAATACAGGTGGGACGTATCGTAACCAGCGAACTGGGTATCTACCACATCATTTCGGGAGCATTCGGAGCCTTCGAAAGAAAGACGCTGAAGGAAGTGGGCTATTGGGACATAGGACCGGGACTGGACGGTGACCTGACACAGAAGATCCGCAAAGCCGGATATAAAGTGAAATTTGCCGAAGATGCCATCTGTATGACCAATGTTCCTACCAAATGGTACAAGCTGTATCATCAGCGCATCAGATGGTCGCGCTCGCTCGTGAGATTCCGTCTCCGCAAGCATGCCGACATTCTGCTGCCTACCAAGAACTGGAGTATCCTTAACTGGTTATCCAACATGGAGAGTGTGGTTTTCGACTGCTTCCTCAATTTCCTGTGGTTGTGGTACATTATCAAGCTCGCCATCACGTTTAACACGCACATCATCGAGGTGCTGGCGCTGGGCTACTTTATCAGAGTATGCTTCTCGCAGCTTGCCTTCCTCCTGGTGCTGATGGTTTCAGAAAGAAAGAAAGACGTGTGGTTCCTCTACAGATATCTGCCACTGATGTCGCCTTATACAGGTTATTTCCTGCGTATCGCCCGTCTGTCGGCTCATCTGCAAGAAATCTTCTTCCGCCGTTCTTACAAGGACGCATGGAACCCTGAGAAGACTTCGCGCTATGCCCAGCTCGAAGGAATCTAAAAGATCCGAGTTACTTGCTGTAACGCACATACAGCAGGGAGCTCCCAATAAAAGAAATAACATTATAAAACATAAACAATATAGTATATGATAAACAAGTCTTTTGAGTTTAAGATTGGAGTAATAGGATTAGGGTATGTTGGTACTCCACTGGCATGCTTATTCTCAAAGAAATACGATACATGGGGTTATGACATCAAAGCTGAGAAGGTAGCCAAGTTAGCCAAAAGCACGATGGAAGACAACAGACCTGTATCCAAAGCTTTGGAACAGGGACTGAAACTGACCAGCAATATTGATGACCTGAAGAAGTGTAACGTGTATATCATCGCTGTACCGACACCGGTGAACAAATCGAACAAGCCAGACATCAGTTGCGTGCGCAATGCTACAGCTGAGGTTGGCAAGATTCTGAAAGAAGGTGATATCGTAGTCTACGAGAGTACCGTTTACCCAGGTCTGACAGAAGAGGTCTGCGCTCCATTACTGGCATCTACATCAGGATTGAAGTTGAACCAGAGTTTCTTTGTAGGCTTCTCGCCAGAGCGCATCAACCCAGGCGATACTGTTCATACCATCGAGAACATCGTGAAGGTTACCAGCGGTTCTACACCCGAAGCAGCAGCTATCATCGACAGCCTCTATGCTTCAGTACTTACCCATGGCACCTACAAGGCGAAGAGTATCAAAATAGCAGAGGCATGTAAACTGATGGAGAACTGCCAGAGAGACATACAGATAGCCTTCTTCAATGAGATGGAAAAGATTTTCGACAAGATGAACATCAACATTGAAGACGTAACGGCGGCAGCTAGCACAAAATGGAACTTCGTGCCAGCTACTCCAGGACTCGTTGGCGGCCACTGCATCGCGGTAGACCCATACTACCTGATTAACAAGGCACAGGAGGTTGACGTGGTACCATCGCTGCTCTCTACAGCCCGCGAGGTTAACGAGCAGATGGCGGTATGGATGGCAGGAAAGATAAAGAATGCATCTGAAAGCAGAAAGTTCAAGGCTCCGGAGACTAACGTGCTGATTCTCGGCTTCTCGTTCAAGCCAGACAGCGATGATATCAGAAACACAAAAGTAGCCGATCTCTATATCAACCTGGTAGGAGCAGGTTACAAAACCACACTCTACGATCCATTGGTAGATGTAAAGGAAGTAAAAGAAGAATATAACATCAAGGTGACAGATGATCCTAAAGTTCTGGAAAAAGAGTATCAGATTGTGGTAATCGGTACTCATCACAAGATGTTCGACAGTATCGATATGAACACTCTAATCACTGATAAAGGATTCATATGCGACATCTACGGCATTCACAAGCCAAGAAACTAGATCTTCAAGATCGGAAAGAACCTACATAAAATAGACCAGTGAAAAATGGAAAAGAACAAAGTGCTAATCGTCGATGATATTTCAGAAAATATTGAAACTATCTCTGAAATGATAAAGGACTTCGACATCGACGTGAAAACTGCCAATGGCGGAAAAGAAGCCATTGAACTGATTGACTCATTCAAGCCGGACGTGATACTGCTCGACTTGATGATGCCAAATGTAAATGGGTGGGACGTAATAGACCATGTACGCTCTAAATACTCGAAAAGTGAAATGGTCATCATCGTGGTTTCCCTGTTAAGCAACAAGGATAATGTGGATGAATGCTACGAGCTTGGAGTAAACGACTACATCACAAAGCCTATCATCAAAGCCCGTCTCACCAGTTCGCTAGACGCTCATCTAAGCAGTCTTGCAAGAGGCTAAAGTGCCTCTTGCAAGATTGCTTCTGCATGAGCAATGCGATCACTAGTAGGAGGATCTATGCCTTCCAGCGGGTAGGCAATACCTAGTTTCTCATACTTGTAGATACCCATCGTATGATAAGGTAAGACATCTATACGCTCAATATTAGAGAGTGTTGAGAGGAAATCGCGCAGCTGATAGAGGTATTCATCCTTGTCGGTAATACCTGGAATCAGGACGTGACGAATCCATACTGGTTTGTGTATCTCGCTTAAATATCGTGCACAATCCAGTATGTTTACATTAGAATGGCGGGTGAGTTTACGATGCTCTTCATCGTTGATATGCTTGATATCAAGAAGAACAGTATCTGTGACGGTCATCAGACGCTCGAATTTATCGAAGAAAGCACCCTCTTTCCTAAATGGTTGCGCTGATGTATCAAGACAAGTGTTGATGCCACGCTGATGGGCTTTCTCGAAAAGTTCGATGAGAAAGTCTATCTGCATCAGGGCTTCTCCACCACTTACGGTGATGCCACCCTTGTCACCCCAATAACTCTTGAATCGCTCTGCTTTATCCAGCAGGTCATCGGCACTCCATTCCTCTCCTACTCCCATCTTCCATGAATCCGGGTTATGGCAGAACTGGCAGCGCATCGGACACCCTTGCAGGAAAATCAAAAACCTGATGCCTGGTCCATCTACTGAACCAAAGCTCTCTATGCTGTGAACAAATCCTTTATGCATAACAATTAAGCTAAAAATGCCCGCTAAATATCCTCGGACAGAAAATCTAGCGGGCAATATTTATTTATCTAATTGATTAGAGTCTCTCGTGAGCCTGACGAGCGATTACGTCGAGCTGCTGCTCACGTGTCAAGTCGATGAACTTAACAGCGTAACCACTCACACGGATGGTGAAGTTCTGGTATTCTTCCTTCTCAGGGTGCTCCATCGCATCCTTGAGCTTGTCGATACCGAATACGTTCACGTTCAGGTGGTGAGACCCCTGGTTGAAATAACCATCCAATACACCTACCAATGTCTGGGCACGCTCCTCATCGTTGTGACCGAGAGCACCTGGACTGATGGTCTGAGTATTAGAGATACCATCGAGGGCATACTCGTATGGCAACTTAGCTACTGAGTTCAATGAAGCCAAAAGACCGTTCTTCTCTGCACCATAAGATGGGTTAGCACCTGGAGCCAAAGGAGCACCGGCAGGACGACCATCAGGCATGTTGCTGGTGAACTTACCGTATACTACATTTGATGTGATAGTCAGGATAGATGTAGTAGGCTCTGAATTGCGGTATGTATGATGCTTCTTGATCATGTTCATGAAGGTCTTGAGCAACCATACTGCAATCTCATCAGCACGCTCATCATCGTTACCGTAACGTGGGAAATCGCCCTCGGTCTTGAAGCTGAGAGGGAAACCGGTCTCATCACGGACGATGTTTACCTTGGCATACTTGATAGCTGAGATAGAGTCAACCACGTGGCTGAAACCAGCGATACCTGTAGCGAAAGTACGACGAACATCTGTATCGATGAGCGCCAACTCTGCTGCCTCGTAGAAGTACTTATCGTGCATGTAGTGGATGAGGTTCAATGTCTTCACATAAACGCCAGCCAACCAGTCCATCATATCCATGAAACGTGGCATGAACTCCTCGTATGTCAATACATCACCCTCAACGGCGCGATACTTAGGACCGCACTGCTCGCGTGTCTTTGAGTCAACACCGCCAGAAACAGCGTAGGTCAAGCACTTAGCCAAGTTGGCACGTGCACCGAAGAACTGCATCTCCTTACCTGTCTGTGTAGCTGATACACAGCAGCAGATGCTATAGTCGTCACCCCAAACAGGGCGCATTACGTCATCGTTCTCATACTGGATAGAGCTTGTCTTTACAGAAATCAAAGAAGCGTAGTGCTTGAATGCCTTTGGCAAGCGAGAGCTATAGAGTACAGTGAGGTTTGGCTCTGGTGAAGGCCCCATGTTCTCCAATGTATGGAGGAAACGGTAATCGTTCTTGGTAACCATTGAGCGGCCATCCTGACCCATACCACCTACTTCGAGAGTAGCCCAAACTGGGTCACCGGTGAAGAGCTCGTTGTAAGAAGGAATACGGGCGAACTTAACCATACGGAACTTCATTACCAAGTGGTCGATGAGCTCCTGAGCCTCATCCTCGGTAAGAGTACCCTCGTTCAAGTCGCGCTGGATATAGATATCGAGGAATGTAGAGATACGGCCTACAGACATCGCAGCACCATTCTGAGTCTTCACAGCTCCGAGGTAACCGAAGTACAACCACTGAACAGCCTCGCGAGCGTTCTTAGCTGGCTGGCTGATATCGTAGCCATACAACTGAGCCATCTCCTTCAAGCCCTTGAGCGCCTTGATCTGCATAGCAACCTCTTCACGAAGACGGATAACGTCGTCGATCATCTCACGGTCGCCCATGTTAGCGAGGTCGTTCTTCTTCTCCTCGATGAGGAAGTCGATACCATAGAGGGCTACACGACGGTAGTCACCTACGATACGTCCACGACCGTATGTATCAGGAAGACCCGTAAGAATGTGGTTATGACGCACGAGCTTCATCTCTGGAGTATAAGCATCGAATACGCCATCATTATGAGTTTTGCAATACTTGTGGAAGATTTCGTGGAGCTTCTCTGATGGCTGATAGCCATATGTTGTACAAGCCTGCTCCGCCATTTTGATACCACCGTAAGGCATGAAGGCACGCTTCAGAGGTTTATCAGTCTGAAGACCAACTACCTTCTCCAAATCCTTAGTACCCTCACCAATATAGGCAGCACCATAAGCTGTCAATTCTGAAACGATTTCTGTTTCCATATCAAGCACACCACCCTTGGCGCGCTCCTCCTTCTGGAGTTCCTTCAACATACCCCATAGGGTGTTAGTTGCCTGAGTTGGTTCTGCAAGGAACGACTCATCGCCGTCATAACAAGTGTAGTTGTTCTGAATGAAATCACGAAGATTCACTTCACTCTGCCACATGTTTCCTTTGAAACCTCTCCATTCTGTTTTCATCATTTTAATACTTTTTTTTTATAAAGTTAATAATTATATATTTTGCACACACTATCTATTTTGAGTTGGTTTTACACCTATTATATATAGTAAAATAAAAAAGCCCGAACACGTTTGTGCCCGGGTTTTTAAGCACCTTTATTAGAAGGTGCGTAAATCATGATGTTATCGTTCTTTCCGACAGCATCTGTTTTTCCTATATTTCCTAAGTAAATTCCCACTATTAATTTCATGTCTTTTAAATTCATTATTTGTAATTGGCTTGCAACAGTTTTGCAATGCGGATGCAAAATTACAACAATAAAATGAGAAAAGAGAAGAAAACCGAAACTTTCTTCTCTTTTCTCATGCAAAATCATCATTTATGAGTATCATTCTACTGCTTCTCAAAAAAATGATTGAGATTTTCGATGAATAATCCGAAACACTTGTCATGAATCTGACGTGTCATGGTAACAGGGTTCTCCGCATTCAGGATGGTACCGCTCATTGCCACACCGATGCCCAATTCTGCAAGCGGATCTATATCGTCTGGAGTCAAACCTCCGATGGCTACCATAGGCAGAGAGATTTTATTCTCCCTCATCTGCTCAATAATCTGGCTATAACCTTCTATACCCAACACCGGAGAGAGTTTCTCCTTGGTAGTAGTATAGCGGAACGGACCACAACCGATATAGTCAGCCCCCTGTTCATGCAAACGGCGAATATCATCAAATGTATTGGCTGTTCCTCCGATAATGAATTCATCACCCAGGAACTTACGGGCCTCATCAACCGGCATATCGTTCTTGCCAAGATGTACACCATCTATCTGTAACTTCTTCACCAGTTCTACACGGTCGTCGAGGATAAAAGTTGCACCGGCACCCTCACAAGCCAACTTTAACTTACGGGCTATAGGCTCTACCTCTTCATCGGTAGCCCCCTTCATGCGAAGCTGAACCCAATCACATCCTCCGATAAGTGCCAGATAGGCACCTTCGAGATAAGAGAAGCGCTCGTTCTGATGCGTGATAAACTGAAAGCTCGTCTGAAAATGAGCTAATGCTAAAGACTTGTTCATACGTACTATAAAATATAAATTCGCTTGCAAAGGTACTACATTCACACGACAAAATCCTACAATTTACCTTTTTTAAACTTCGTCATTTGGAAATGGGCGGTCTGCCTTGGTGGTATTAAAAGAAGAAGGATATTTTATTTTGTTTTTTTATACTTTCTTATTTTAATATATGAATACTTTTCTGTACCTTTGCACCACAAAACTATTTATTTTATGTTAACAGATATTGAAATAGCTAAATCAGTAAAATTGCGCCCTATCAATGAAGTGGCAGCAGAACTTGGAATTCACGAAGACCAAGTGGAAAACTACGGCCGTTACATCGCTAAGATTACTACGGACAAGATTGACAGAAACAAGTTTAAGAACCATCATCTCATCCTCGTTACCGCTATCAGTCCTACCAAGGCTGGTAATGGCAAGACCACCGTATCCGTGGGTCTCGCCCTGGGTATGCAGAAGATCGGCAAGAAGGCTGTAGTAGCTCTTCGCGAACCATCTCTGGGTCCTTGCTTCGGCATGAAGGGTGGTGCTGCAGGTGGCGGTTACGCCCAGGTTTTGCCTATGGATAAGATTAATCTCCATTTCACTGGCGATTTCCATGCCATCACAGAGGCCAACAACATGATTGCTGCCCTTCTGGACAATTACCGTTTCCAGCACGAAGCAGAGGGTTTCAAACTCAAGAAGATTCTTTGGCGTCGCGTCATGGACGTAAACGACCGTGGTCTCCGCCGCATCATCACCGGTATAGGAGATAAGAACGGCATCGAGACAGAGTCTGGTTTCGATATTACGCCAGCTTCTGAAATCATGGCTATCATGTGTTTCGCAACAAGCATTGATGATCTTCGTCGCCGTATCGATAATATCCTCCTGGGCATCACCGAGGACGACAAGCCATTTACCGTAAAGGATATGGGTGTAGGTGGCAGTATCGTAGCTCTCCTTCTCGATGCTTTGAAGCCAAATCTGGTTCAGACAACAGAGGGAACACCAGCATTTGTTCATTGCGGTCCTTTTGCCAACATTGCTCATGGCTGCAATTCCGTCATGGCTACAGCTGCTGCTCTTGAGTATGGCGACTATGCCATTACAGAGGCAGGATTCGGTGCTGATCTCGGTGCAGAGAAGTTCTATGACATCAAATGCCGCAAGACAGGTTTGCAACCAGACCTCACTGTTCTCGTTGTTACCCTCCAGGCGTTGAAGATGCATGGTGGAGTAGCTCTGGAAGATATCAAGAAGCCAAACATCGCAGGAATGGAAGCCGGTTACTGGAACCTCGACAAGCACGTAAAGAACCTGCAGAGCTTTGGTCAGACTGTAGTGATTGCATTCAATAAGTTTGCAACCGATACAGATGAAGAAATTGAAGTATTGCGCAAGCATTGCGAGGAGATGGGTTGCGGTTTCGCCGTAAACAGCGCCTTTGCCGAAGGTGGAAACGGTGCCATTGAACTTGCCAACCTCGTAGTGAAGACCATCGATGAGCGTCCATCAGCCCCTCTCTATTTTGCTTACGATGATAACGATAGCGTTGAGGAGAAGATAGAAAAGGTTGCATTCAATCTTTACGGAGCAGGCAGCGTGACATTGAGCGATTCTGCCAAGGCGATGATTGAAGAGATCAAGAAGCTGGGTGCTGAAAAGTTCCCTATCTGTATTGCCAAGACTCAGTACAGTTTCTCTACCGATGCCAAGGCATACGGTCCTACAGAAGGTTTCGAACTCCACGTTCGCGACATCACCGTAAATATGGGTGCCGAGATGGTTGTAGTCATCGCTGGTCCTATCATGCGTATGCCGGGCTTACCAAAGAGCCCACAGGCTGAGCGCATTGATGTAGTAAACGGTGAGATTACTGGTCTTTCTTAAGCACTACAGATTTCACAGATTCTTATAAAAAAGCCCAGGGCATGATGTCCTGGGCTTTTTCATTTATCTCATACTGAATTCGCAACCACAATATAACTGATTATAGAATTCATTGATTCTCAAGAGTTCACCTCGGCGATTCTGCAAACCGCCCTTCCGCCAATTCATATCCCACCATTCTACATCAGGATAAGCCTCAACGGCAAGATGACCGGCAGTATCTATCTGCCTGATATTCTTCCAGCGCGAAGATGCTAACGTGGTAGTAAGAAGGTGAAATCCATGCTCCTGCGCATACTTGGCTGCATGAGAGAGGCGGAACTGAAAGCAGACAGAACAACGGCTGCCACGCTCGGGCTCATCCTCTAAACCCTTAATAATAGAAAGCCACTCCTGATGATCATACTCATCCTCTACATAAGGTACATTCTGGGCTTCCAGGAATCGTTTCAGTTCATGTTTGCGTACATCATACTCCTGCTGAGGATAGATATTACTGTTACTGAAATATACAGTAGGCTTCATACCATTACGAAGCATACATTCTACGATAGCCGCCGAACAAGGTGCACAACAGGCATGCAACAAGACAGCCTGACCTTCAGCCTTGCTCCCATCCGGGAGAGTAAGTTTTACGTATTTATATTGTTCTTCTACAGGAATCTTCATTGTTTTCAATGTTAAATGTAAAATTTAAAATGTGAACAGCTACTTCTGATGTGAAGTATTTTCGCCTTGCTTCAAAAAAACAAATGGAGTACAATCTCACGACACCCCCCATTTGCCCAAATATATGCGAAAACTAGTGCAAAGGTACAATATTTATTCGAACCACCAAATTTTTAACACGTTTTTTTCATCACAATGGTTCAAACGGCTAATATTTAACTATATTTTAACACTTAAACACCAGTTTTGTTATCTTTAAGAACTATAAATCACGTTTCAGCGTGATAACTGTCAGTTCAGGCCATGCGCCTAGGCGGAAAGGGAAAGAACCCCCAATACCCGATGATACATAGAGCATCTGCTCACCAATGCGGTAAGCTCCGCCCCACTCTTTGAAAGCCATGCGGGCAGGCGTCCATTTACCTATTTTCAATTGTCCGGCATGCGTATGTCCCGCCAGAGTAAGTTGTATCTTCTTACCAACTACTTCTCTGCGCCAATGGTGAGGATCATGACTCAAGAGGATTTTAAACATATCAGGATTCAACCCCTTCATCGCTTTCTTCAGATTACTGCGATTGGTGAAAGGAGGCTGACCGGGATTCTCTACACCTATTACAGCGATAGATGCCATACCATGACTCACCACATGATGTTCGTTCATCAACTGATGCCACCCCAGACTTTCCTGATAACCATAGAGCATACGGCGGTTTCTCTTCAAAGCGCCAATAGAATGATTGTTGCCATATTCACAATAATCATGATTTCCCCAGATAGAATAGATGCCATCTGACGCATGAAGCTGCCCCAGCGTATCCAGATAAGGCTCCACTTCGCTGGCTTGGTTATTGACCAGATCGCCCGTAAAGAGAATCATATCGGGTTCTTCATTGTTGGTCGCATCCACCACCTTCTGCACGAAATCATTGCCAGGAGGAAACGAACCGAGATGAAAGTCGGTAATCTGTACCAGACGGTAACCATCAAAATAAGGTGGCAAATCGGGCGAGGTAAAGGTGATATGTTTCAGTTCTAACCGCTTCCAACCCTCTATAAAGCCGAAGGCAAACCACCCCATTACACCCAAAGCAGGAATCAGAGCAAAGAACCAAGGAAGAAATGCATCGAACAGGATGAAGACAACCTTAGGGAATGCCGAGAAAAGTATGGTAGTAAAGAGTACACGGACTGACAACTTATGGAAGAACCCCATCTGCAACCCCACTTCGGCAAGAACAAGTAACAACGAGGGAACCCACCATAAGATGGCTAGCAGCAAAGGCCACTCACTCACCCCGATATGCCAAAGCCAGAAGTCGGGCAGGAATGCCAGAACCGACATGACTACTATATAGAATATGGATCTTAATACCTTTTTTAATACCTTCTTCATTGTTTTTCTTTATAACTGGGTACAAAGGTACGATAATTCATAGACAATACAAAATAAATTTAAATATATTTTCAATGTTTTGTTATTTGAGAAGATTGCATTATCTTTGCACATAGAAAAATTAAATAAAATGGCACGACGACTAAGAAAAAAACGCATAGCAATCATATTGCTTACCTTTACAGCAATCGTAGGATGGACTACACACAGCTGTGTATCTCGCTGTACATCAGCATCAGACAAGAACAAGGCGGCAGATTCGCTCCCTAAGGTTCATATCAACGATTCCATCTCAAATGCCCTGACAGAGGGGAAGGAATATCATGAGATGGACTCGGTAATAGAAAGGTATCTCAAGAGATGGGAAATCAATGGAGCCCAACTCGTCATCACCCGCAACGACTCGCTACTCTATGCCCGCGGATTCGGAATGGCGGATAAGGAGCGAGGCATCAGAATGGAGCCTAACATGCTGATGCGCTTCGCCTCGGTATCGAAACTGATTACAGCCGTAGGTATCATGAAGTTGCAGGAGATGAAGAAACTCAAGCTGAACGAGAAGGTGTTTGGCGAAAAGGGAATCCTGCGCGATACCGTTTACAACAACAGTATCAAGGACAAGCGATATTACGACATCACCGTAGAACAGTTGCTGCGCCATCAGGCAGGTTTCAACAACTATGCCGGTGACCCTGTATCTTCCACCCGCTACATCATGATGCAGAACCATCTTAAGATGCCACCTGATCACCCTACCCTGCTCAAGATTCTCTTGAAGCGCCACTTGGGTTATACTCCTGGCGAAGGCAAATGCTACAGTAATCTGGGCTACATGATTCTCTCCATGATTATAGAAAAGAAGAGCGGAATGAAATACGAGAACTTCATGCAGAAGTATGTGCTCCACCCAGCCGGCTGCTACGACATGCACATTGCCGGCACTTACTTAAAGGACCGCCGCCCTAACGAGACGAAGTACTACATGCATGGAGGAAGTATTCCGGTATACGAATATAACAACAGCGGCAGACTGGTAGAGAAATGCTATGGCGATACCGACCTTCCACGTCTCTCGGGTGCAGGTGCCTGGTGTGGTTCGACTGCAGAGTTGAGCCGCTTTATTGCCAGCATCGATGGTTTGCCACATGTCAAGGATATCCTCAGTAAGAAGAGTATCGAGTTTATGACGCGCGAGCAGGCTGACCACCAATACTCTATCGGCTGGAACTATACACCAAAGAGCAACAAACCATGGATTCGTACAGGTTCGCTGGCTGGCACATCAGCCATTGTCTTGAAATATCCGGATAACCAATGCTGGATTCTCATCACGAACACATCCACCTGGAAGGGACATGGTTTCTCTAACGATACAATGGCTTTCTTCGAGAAACTGAGAAAGAAATATATGGCAAACATGCCAAAGAAAGACTTGTTCTTATAAAACCAGAAAGAGAGGGTGTGTCATAAGTCTATGGCGCACCCTCTTTTATGTTATTTATTGTATAAT
>ERZ780033.55-NODE-55-length-39356-cov-14.9108_pt1 | contig 39356 bp, 29 predicted proteins | sample MGYA00511024_ERZ780033 | MGnify/ENA primary metagenome ERZ780033 (study PRJEB29588, sample SAMEA2157043) | human gut metagenome | biome: human gut; feature: human-associated habitat; material: faeces | place: Denmark | collected 2008/2010 ... | reverse complement strand
ATATATAGTAATATAACGATTAAATGGCCAATCTATTTTGTTGTCTGTCTATTAAATATTGATATCTATCCAAAACTTCTACAGCTATATCATTCCAAGAGCGCACCAGAGTCTCCGCGGCTGCCGTATAGTTCATCCGCATCAACTCCCGAGATTGCATACTTCCGAAGAAGGTAATCATTTTTCCGATAAGAGCATATTAGAATACGATTAGAATAATGATGTTAGAATACGATTAGAGCCCTATTCCAAAATCGGAATCTCGGAATAGGGCTCAGAAACATAAAATCAAAATCTAGAATATCGGCTGACCTACGCAACCATTTGGCGCCTGCACATGAAGCAGGGCGGCGATGGTTGGCACGATATCGGTCATGAATGTCTGTCTGGTGGTTGCACCGTGCTGGATTCCCCAACCCATGAAAACCAAAGGAATGTGGGTGTCGTATGGATTCCACTCACCATGATCGGTTCCCTTCATGCCGTGGGCATAGAAATTCGGCTTCAATACGATGGCCACATCACCGCTTCGCTCACGGTTGTAACCATTCACGATGCGCATCTTCACATCCTCAGGAATGCTCTCGGTCATCGTCTTCTCCATATCGCAGGCATACTGCACGCAACTGTCTTCCTTCAACACGTCCACCACGCTCTGCTTGATCTTGGCGAAATCCAACTTGTTTTTCTTGATGATGTTACGGTTGAAAAACACCTGATAGTTCATCACGGTCTTCACCAGATTGCCCACGTTAGGATACTCCTGAGCCAGGGTCTGATTCAGTTTCTCAGCCACCGCATCACCATCCCAATTACCCGCTGGAATGCGGCAGTCTTGCAGGAAACGGGCGTTATTCATCGCTCCATGGTCGGCACTCAAGAAAACCAGATAATTTCCTTTGCCCACCTTCTCATCGAGATAAGAAAGGAAATCGGCTATCGCCTTGTCCAGACGCAGATAAGTATCCTCGGTCTCTAACGCATGAGTTCCCACCTGATGACCGATATAATCCGTGCTTGAGCAGCTTACTGCCAGCAAGTCGGTTTCATCATCTGCACCCAACTGCTCGCCGTCTATCGCCGCCTTTGCCAAATCAATCGTCAGCGAATTGCCGAAAGGAGTTTTGCGGATAATGCTGTAACCATATTTCTTATAAAGGGCTGGAAGATTGAGCGGCAGCGTAGCCTTCATGCCCTTGCGGATGCCATCCTCATACTCGTTCTCATCTTCCGTACTTTCAACGTAAGTATTCTCAGGATAGAGTGTGTTCCATTTTTCCGAGAGATAACGCTCTGGCAGATGCTGGTTGTTGAACGCGTCCACCCACTTCGGCAACTGGTTTATATAATAAGAACTGGTGATAAACTTTCCGCTCTCATCATCAAACCAGTAGGCACCGTTCGGATTATGACCTGCAGGAAGAATGGAAGCACGGTCTTTCAATGCCACTCCCACTACCTTGGCTCTGCCGTTGGATGCAATCTTCATCTCATCTCCGAGAGTCGTAACCCAGAGGTTTCTAGGCGACATCAAGCCTGCCTTGCTGTTGGAACCCACCGGCTTCACGGTTTCATCATCCGTGCAATACACCTTCTTGCCATTCTTCACAAAATTGTTTCCGGCGATTCCGTGGATAGAAGGCACACTGCCTGTATAGAGACAAGTATGACCGATGGCGGTAACCGATGGAACATACGGAATACGGGTGTTTTCACAAGAGAAGCCCTCGTTGAGCAGTCGCTTGAATCCACCTTCACCATAGCGCTTCTGATAGCGATAGAGATAATCCCATCGCATTTGGTCAACCACGATGCCCACTACCAGTTTGGGGCGCTGAACGTTAGAAACATTCACCTGTTGGGCAGCAGCAGAGCCGCATCCCAGAAATGCCAACGCAATAAAACTAAATACCTTATTCATTTCTTTCTTCAAAAATACTGTAATACTTTTTACCGCTGCAAAGGTATTTAAAGGATGTTGCCATCGTGTTACAAAGAAATGAAAGAAGAGTGAAAGCATTGCCTTTTTACAAAAAGATTTTAAAAATAGGACTGAATAAGACAAGGTAACGATATTTTTATTATATTTGCAGTATTATTGCAAAACTAACAGATTTACGATATGAAAAAACTACTCTTATCCATCGCCTTTCTGCTCCCTGGTATGGGAATGATGGCGCAGACTCAGGTAACGACTGCCAAAGGTATCCTCGAAGGAAAAGACCTCTCAGGCATCACAGTATTCAAGGGTATTCCGTTCGCTGCCCCTCCTGTAGGAAATCTCCGCTGGAAGGCTCCGCAGCCTGTACAGAAATGGCAGGGCGTTCGCGAGGCCAAGGAGTTCGGACCGAACCCGATGCAGGAACCTCTCTTCGGCGATATGAACTTCGGTACGAAGACCAACAGCGAGGATTGCCTCTACCTTAATATATGGACACCGGCAAAGACCATGAAGGAGCATCTGCCGGTACTCATTTATTTCAACGGCGGAGGACTGATGGCGGGTAGCGGAAGCGAACCTCGATATGCGGGCGATGCGATGGCACGCAAGGGCATCATCTCCATCACAGCCAACTATCGTGAGGGCATCTTCGGATTCTTCGCCCACCCACAGCTCTCTAAGGAAACATCCTACAAGGGTTCCGGCAACTATGGATTCATGGACCAGGTGGCTGCCATCCAGTGGGTAAAGGATAACATCGAGGCTTTCGGCGGCGACCCTAACCGCATCACCATCGTAGGCGAATCGGCAGGTTCCATGTCGGTCAGCGCCCTGATGGCTTCCCCTCTCTGTCAGGGACTCTTTGCCCAGGCAATGGGTTCCAGCGGTTCGGTGATGGGATTCAAGAAGGTGGCTACGCTGAAGGAGGCCGAGGAGGAAGGCGTGCAGCTTGCCCAGAAAATAGCCGAGAAGATGGGTAAGGAAACCGGAAAGAAGGTGAAAAAGAACGTAGGAATGAAGAACCTCAACGAACTTCGTGCCCTTCCTGCCGAGGAATTGATGAAGCTGGCGGAAGTAAGAGCGGTTCCTGTCTATAATATCGACGGATATTTCATGAAAGAACAGCCTGTAGAGGTATTTGCCAAGGGCGAGCAGACCAAGGTGCCTCTGCTTATCGGCGGCAACAACCAGGAGATGACTCCTGCAGCCGTATTGATGGGCAAGCAGCCTACCGTCGAGAATCTGAAGGCGGGTGCCAAGGCTACATTTGGAGAAGAGAACATCGAAGAACTCTTCCGCCTCTACGGCATCAACAGCGATAAGGATGTATTGGAGCAGCCGGGCGTGAACCTAGCTTCGGACATCTTCCTCGATTATTCTACATGGAAGTGGGGCAACATGCACAAGCTGACCGGCGGACAGCCTGTTTACCGCTACCGCTATTGCCATCCTCGTCCTGCTATGGCCATCAAGGGTAAGGTGGCTGCATTGGCTGGCGGCGTGGTAGATGCCAAGGAAGATGCGGCTCCTGCGCCACAAGACAAGGGAGCCGTTCATTCTGCCGACATCGAGTATGCAATGGGTACATTGCCAACCAACCGCGTGTTCAACTGGCAGCCGGAGGATTATATGATCAGCGACATCTTCAGCCAGTATTACGTCAATTTCGTAAAGACCGGCAATCCGAATGGTCTGGGTCTGCCTGAGTGGCCATCCACCAACGGCAAGGCAGTAGCCCCTGTGCTTCAGATAGACGTGAATACCGTCGTAAAAACTGATGCCCAGATGGAGAAGCGCTATGATTTCATAGACAAACTGTTTTGGGAGAAGAAATAATTCTCTCATTACATTGAATCAATCGGAATACAGATTTCATTGAATAAACCAGAAATAGAGATGTTTCAGAAATTCATTATCAACAGAGACGGAGTACTGAAGTTCGGGCGTGTCTACCTGCACCGTGACATGCTGTCACCCGGCGAGCAATGCACCTACGGGGGCGGTTTGTGGAAGATAGATGAAGGCAGAGGCGCCATCGTGCTCTACGGCAGAAGTTTCGACTTCGGCCCTCCCGATTTCGACTTTGTGAAACAGATAGACTGGACGGGCTTGGGCGGCACCCCTCGCCCGCTCTTCTATCTGCCTCATTGGCCTAGCGAAGAAGAGATTGTGCCAGTCATCATCAATTAAGAAAATAGTATAATATTCTATAATTTTCTGTGTAAAACTTGCGGATAACAGAATAAAACACTATTTTTGCGAAGAGAAATCCTTCTCGGGGAAAGTGCTCTCTAAGAGAAGAGATTCCGTAAATAAGTAACAATTAAAAAGCAGTATAGTATGAAAAAGAAATTAGTTTTGACAGCAGCCGTCATCGCTGCATTATCAGTTGTCTCCTGCAATGGCAAGAAGACAAATAGCCAGGGGGCTAACCAGGATAGCCTCAGTTATGCTGAAAATGATTCGCTCAATTCCAACGATGTCATTCTCGATTCCATCGCCGGCACCTACGAGGGAACTCTCCCTGCTGCCGACTGTCCGGGCATCAAGACCGTTTTGACGCTCAATGCCGACAGCACCTACCAGTACTCAGCCGACTATCTGGAGCGCAAGGATGGTCATGACGAAGCGAGCGGTATCTTCAAGGTATTGGCTAACAACGTGGTAGAAATCATCCGTCCATCGAGCGGCGAGACATCTTACTACAAGGTAAAGGATGCCAACAGCCTCATCATGACCGATTCGCTGGGCAATGAGCCTGAAGGCGCCATGGCTAAGCACTATGTGCTGACTAAGAAAAGGTAAAAGAGCCTTTAAAAGGTAAAAGGGTAAAAAGAGCCCCCTAGCTTAACATTCCGCTAGGCTCTTTTTACCTTTTTACTTTTTTACCTTTTTACCCTTTTATCTTTAAAACGCCTTTTTTGCCGGTTCTCACAGCGCCATTATTACAAACCTGTTACATTCCTGCCTTTCAAGTTAAAATCAATTAAGTTTTGCACCGGAACCTTCGCTATTCCAGATATTTTTCCTAATTTTGCGCCCACGTTTCTAACAGATGAAATGATTTTAAGATTCAATGGTATATACTAAATAGATTAAGGATAAAGAAAAATGGAACATGTTTTTACTGAATCGATGTTTTTGGTGGGATTCGTGATTTTCATCGCCGCCATACTCGTATTAGACATGCTGGTCATCGACCGAAAGGCACATGTGGTGTCTATCAAGGAAGCCGGTTCATGGACGGCTGTATGGATTATTCTCGCGCTCGCCTTCGCCGTATTCATCTATTTTCATGGAGACATGGTGCACGGCATCGAGAACTTCGACGACCTGAAGCTGATAGCCTCGCGCTATGCTTCGCATCTCAAACTGGACCCGAACGACTATGAGGGGAGTCTGCAGCAATACCGGCACTATATGACCATCTCCTACATCTCGGGTTATCTGATAGAGAAAACGCTCTCGGTAGATAATCTCTTCGTGATGATGATGATTTTCACCTCGTTCGGAGTAAACAAGAAAGATTACCAGCACGTACTGAACTGGGGTATTCTGGGAGCCATCGTACTGCGCTTCGTCTTCATCTTCGCGGGTGCTGCGCTCATCAGCCGGTTCGCCTGGATATTACTCGTATTCGGAGGATTCCTGGTTTACAGCGGTGCCAAGATGTTCCTCAACAGAAACAAGAAGGAAGAGATCAATGCCCTGGAGCATCCGGTAGTGAAGTTCATGCAGAAGCGCCTGCATCTGGGTCCGCTGGTGATGACGGTGGTATTCATCGAGTTCTGCGACCTGATTTTCGCCTTCGACAGCATCCCAGCCGTATTCTCGGTATCGCTCGACCCGTTCGTGGTGTTCTTCTCGAATATCTTCGCCATCCTGGGCTTGCGTGCCCTCTTCTTCCTGCTGGCAGCGATAGCAGACAAGTTCCGCTATCTGAAGGTGGGTGTGAGTGTGCTGCTGGTGTTCATCGGTGTGAAGATGCTCATCCACGATTTCTTCGAGATTGATGCTGTCAGTTCGCTGGTATTCATCATCCTCGTACTGCTCGTCAGCATCGGGGCTTCGGTGGTGATTCCGCAGAAACAGGAAGCGTTGGAAAATACGAAATAAGCAAACCATTCGTAAAGGAGATTATCATCAGGTAATCTCCTTCCAGGAAAACATAAAAAGGGCGATTGCTATTCCCCACACAAGGGATAAGCAATCGCCCTTATCTTTTATGAACTCAGTTCAGAAAGAAGAGCAAATGAATTGGCTTACCCTTCGGCCGCCGAACTTTGTTTCTTCACTCTTCTCTCTTCACTCAATTTACTTCCAAGGATTCTCTGTTGGGTAAGGCAGGCTAGCTGGCTGGTTGTAAGCGATATCCTTGATGCCGAGATACTTGAATACCTCGAACAAGGTCTTACCTACGTGAGAGAATGCTACGGCTCCGTGGTGTGGATAACCCTTCTGAATCAATACGTGACGATAGAAGCGGCCCATCTCGTTGATGGCGAAGATACCGATACCACCGAATGAACGGGTAGGAACATCGAGAACCTCACCCTCTGCGATGTAGCTGCGGAGGTTGCCCTCAGAATCGCACTGCAGACGGTAGAATGTGATGTCAGAAGCTGCGATATCACCCTCCAAAGTACCACGGGTGAAGTCTGGTTTACCACCATTCTCCAACAAACGGTTCTGGATGAGCTGATACTTAATCTTACGGCTTGAGCACATCTTGCACTGTGGAGTGTTACCGCAGTGGAAGCCCATGAAGGTATCAGTCAACTTATAATCATACTTGCCCTTGATGTCCTCATCATAGATATACTGAGGAACAGAGTTATTGATATCGAGCAATGTAACGGTATCGTCAGAAGCACACATACCGATGTACTCAGAGAGCGCACCATAGACATCAACCTCGCAAGCTACAGGAATACCGCGGCTAACGAGACGGCTGTTTACATAGCAAGGCTCGAAACCGAACTGGCTTGGGAATGCAGGCCAGCACTTGTCAGCGAATGCTACATACTGGCGAGAACCCTTGTGAGCCTCTGCCCAGTCGAGCAATGTCAACTCAAACTGTGCCATTCTGCGGCTGAGGTCAGGATAGTAGCAGCCTTCGCCCATCTCCTTGGCCATATCAGCGCAAACCTCTTCGATACGTGGGTCGTTCTCGTGCTCCTTGTAAGCTACGAGAAGGTCAAGCTCTGAGTTCTCCTCAATCTCTACACCGAGTTCGTACAAGCCCTTGATTGGAGCGTTGCAAGCGAAGAAGTCCTGTGGACGTGGACCGAAGGTGATAATCTTCAAGCCCTTCAAACCGAGGATAACGCGAGCTACTGGTACGAAATCCTGAATCATCTTAGCTACGTCCTCTGCTGTACCTACAGGATACTCAGGGATGTAACCCTTCAGGTGGCGCATGCCGAGGTTGTAAGAGCAGTTGAGCATACCGCAGTAAGCGTCGCCACGACCATTGATCATGTCGCCGTCACCCTCTGCAGCTGCAACAAACATACAAGGACCATCGAAGTTCTTTGCAATCAAAGTCTCAGGAGTCTCAGGACCGAAGTTACCGAGGAATACAACCAAAGCGTTGCAGCCCTGCTCTTTCACTTCGCCCAAAGCCTTGAGCATATCTTTCTCGTTCTCAACTGTAGTCTGGCAGTTGAAAATTTCACCCTTGTACTCTTTTACGATGTTCTCACGGCGCTGAGTAGAAAGCGCGATTGGAAAACAGTCACGGCTAACGGCAATAATACCGAGCTTTACTTGTGGAATGTTGTTGCTTACCATAATTTTAGTTTATTACTTAAGTTTTTGTATAAATTGCTTATATTTATTGATTCTTTTCTAATTTGTTTGGCTGACAATTATTCATTGTTCCGAGCACAAAGGTACAAATATATTTTGTATCACCAAGCGTTTTAAGGATTTTTTAATTCAAAAAAATGGCGCAAAACCGAAATTCTGCGCCAAATGTAACATATGATAAAGTTCTTGATACATTTCATACATGTCTCTATTATCATCTGATACCCCTTTTCTGCCTTAACATCTTCTTTAATATCTTCGCAGCGGGCGGTACCGGATGGTATAAATCTGATTGAAGTACTCCTTCCAGGCGTTCGGCTCCTTGTCATCATCACGCACGATGCGGATGCCATAGAATCGGGTACCCGTCTCCTTGTATTCCCGGAATCTCGACAACAGCTGCTGTGGCGGATCTGGAATCAGGAAGTCGGTAATCCAAAGCACATCGGCATTCACGTAATGGAGTCCGTCGTTGTCGAGAAGGTCGAACATCTGGGTCATCATCTTCTTTGCCGATGTTCCGCCTCCGATAAATGGGAGGTGGGTTGTGGTAGGCTGCCGCCGGATGCCTCGCCCGGTATGCGCCTGTCCATCTCCGTCGGACGGAACTGTATCTACTTCGGCTGATTCCATCATAGTGATTCCTATTCTCTTCAGGCGCTCTGCCTTGCGCTTCGCCATCAGGTCGATGGCACGGGTACTGACGGAGAAATCTATCAGGAAGCAGTCTCGCTCCAGATCTTCTGCCGTCTCTTCCAGCAGAGAGATGAGTGTAGAGGATATCCTTTCGGGCGTGCCATACATACTGGCTGAGGTGTCCAGACAGACAATCATCGGCCCCTTGCGGGAGGCATGGGTAAAGCCCAGTTTGCGGGATGGTTTCGACATTTCGCTCTTATAACGGAAGGTCTGGAGTCTTCGCGTGCGATACTTATATATAAAGAGACCCTCCATATCCTCGTCACTGTACTGTGCCAGTTCGAGCGGGAGAAGGGAGTTGAGATCATCGCCCACAGTAATGCCCTCGATATCGCTACCTGCAGAATGCTCCATCTTCATCTCTACGCCCGATGCGATGGTGAGCCGGTCTTTGCCGTTGGCATCGGCTACTCGTCCCATCTTTGCCACAATTTCCTTGATTTCGGGGTATTTATCCTGAATCTTCACCTGGTTCAGACGGCGTTCAAACTCCGTTTCAGTCCATCCGTTCGTCATCAGTTCCCAGGCTTGTACGGCGCGCTGTTCCGAAACGCCCTTCGTCTTCATGTTGCGGGTTATCTGGTCCATCATGCGCACCAGGCCTGTTTCGAAGTTGTTCTGACGGAGCGAGATAAAGTTCTTCAACTTGTTCAATACCTGATGTTCGATGCAGACCTTCCAGTCCCTTACCAGCCTTTCCCAGTTTTCGGGTTTCGAAGCCCCGTCTCCAGTCATCAGTTTAAGGAAGAAAGGTTTATCGAACCCATCTTCAGCATGTTCCTGTTCCAGCTGGTCGAGCAAAGGGAGCCACACCTGTTCATCCATCCGCTTGAAGGGAGCCCAATCGAGCACATCATCTGCCCGATGACTCTCGGTCCAGGCACGCTGGCGCTGGAATCGCATGTGATGGACGCATTCCACGATGAATTTTCCCACGCTATCATAGAAAACCTTGCTCTTGATTTTGCTGTTCACCACCTGGCGCACGAACTTCTGCACCTCTTCGCCAGTTTCTACTATGGTTATTTTCAGGGTAAAGAGATGAATGAGATAATCCTTCAGCGGATCTTCCTTCAAATTCCAAGGCATGGCGGTATCTGTCGGATCAGGTATCTTCACCTGCCCCGACTTGCAGAAGTCATCCAGCATTTTCAGATAATACTGCGCCTCCGCCAAGTCCTTGTTATTCTGGTATTTCATCCTAATTCTTCTATCAAGTTTACTTTTTCAAGTTTTTTATTTTGACTTAAAAGATTATTCTTGAAAAATAAGATTCTTTATCCCTTCTCCATCAGATATTCTGCGAAAATTCTTGCAGCACTCTCCACTTTGGCAGCGCAAGGACGGGTCTTGTAATATTCTGCCGTTCTTGCTGAAGCCACATAGCTGGACTGCACCTTCTCATGGCCCTTCAAGCCCAGAATCTCGGCACAGATGATACTGCCGTTCTGCTCCTTCGATTTGGCGAGCAAATCCTGCACCACCTTATAGCATGCCGACTTGCCCTCGCGGTCATCCCCCTCGGTCTGTCCGCAATCCAAGCCAACGAGCACCACGATGCCCGAAACAGCACCGCACATCATTCTCATTCTGCCTACTCCACCACCGAAGCCGGCACCAATGCGCTTCGCCATCTCATCATCAAGACCATATAAATCGGCAAAGGCAGCCACTACCGACTGGCAGCAGCCATAGCCCTGCATAAAGTTATCCACAGCCTGGTGAACACGCGCCTCCAACTCAGGAGTCAATATTTTCTGTTCATTCATCATGTTTTGATTCTTCTATATATAATAATGTAATAGGAGGCGATTAAACCTCATAGAGTTTCATCGTATCCTGACGGGTAAACGCCAGTTCCTTATAGAAATCACGGAGATAAGCCGATATTTCCGCCTTATCATCAGCAGATGCGAAGAGATTCTCACCCAACTGCCTTTCCAGCGAGCTCAAGCCATCCGAAAGGTTTTCTATCTCTCCCTCGTAATCCCTTCCATCCTCCGGATTCCTGCGTACACGATGATACTTAATATCCTCAGCAAGCGCATTCTTCATCTCCACGAGTTTATCTGCAAAAGGAGAAAAGAGGGCACGGATCACGATGTTTCGGATAGCACCCCGCTCTTCCGGTTCCTGCCACAGACAATGGTAGATAGGAAGCAAATCGCAGATATCCACCTCTTCCCTATCCTGCATAAAGGCAGAAGTGCGAAGCAGGCGGACGATATTCTTCCATCTTCGGTCACTCACATAAATGTTTCTGCGCTCGGCAGCCTCATCCACATTCACGGCTCTCAGAGATTTACGGATAGCGGAAATCGCATCGAGCACCTCGATTTTCACGCCAATCTTACAGATTTTCTCCGCCCATTCAGCATACTCCTCAGCAGTAATCTTCAAATCAGAAAAATCTGCGGAATCAGATTTCCCCATAGAACCAGAAGAATCTGTGGAATCTGTGAAATCTGTGGGACCTAAGAAATCCGTGGGAGCCTCCAGCAGCATCGCCCGGAAATTCTTCTCCAGCTTAATCGGTCGGCTTTCTATTCTGATGACGAATCGGTCCCAGAGCGCCTCCAGTCCTTCTCCCTTAGCCGGCAACTCATTGCTTGCAGCCACGAGAAGTTTCAGAGGAAGATGCATTTCCCGATTGCCGTTACGGAAGATTTTCTCGTTAATCACCGTAAGGAGCGTGTTCTGGATAGCAGGTCCCGCCTTCCAAATTTCATCCAGGAAAACCACATCGGCTGTAGGCAGATAACCCTCCACCGCACGCTCGTAAGTATCCGAAGTCTTCAGTTTCTGAATGCTCACCGGACCGAAGATTTCATCGGGTATAGAGAATCGCGACATCAGATACTCAAAGCTCTGAGCCTCCCTGAATGCCGTCTTCAACTGTCTGGCCACCATACTCTTTGCCACACCCGGAGGTCCCAGCAGGATGATACTCTCACCTGCCAGAGCTGCCAGGAGCGAGAGCGATATCTCCGTCTCCTTCTCATAAATGCCCCGGTTCATCTCACCGAGTAATTGTTTGAATCTTTCAAGCATATTCTTACTTTTCTATTCAGAATCGTATAAAGACGAAAAGAAGTTAAGAGATAAAATTCATTATCCCTTAACTTCCTCATATTCTTTTATATAAATAAGGTATGACTTACTTTACGTTGCCCACCTTAATCAAGTACTCAGCAATCTGAACTGCGTTCAGGGCAGCACCCTTACGAATCTGGTCGCCAGTCAACCACAATGTGTTACCATTGTCATCAGCCAAATCCTTGCGGATACGACCTACATATACATCGTCCTTGCCGGCGCTCTCCAATGGCATTGGATAAACGTAGTTCTGTGCATCATCCTTTACAGTTACGCCTGGAGCAGCCTCCAAAGCCTTGCGGATGTCCTCTACTGCCAATGGCTTCTCAGTCTCGAACCAAACACTCTCTGAGTGAGAACGGAGTGAAGAAACGCGAACGCAGGTAGCACTGGTGCGAACATCAGAGTGCATAATCTTGCGGGTCTCGTTATACATCTTCATCTCCTCCTTGGTGTAATCGTTAGGAGTCATCTTGTCAATCTGTGGAATGACATTGTATGCCAACTGATGAGGGAACTTATTGATATGCTCAGTCTTACCGGTCTCGATGATATCCTTATACTGCTGCTCAAGTTCAGCCATGGCAGCAGCACCGGCACCCGAAGCACTCTGGTAAGAAGAGATATGAATCTTCTTGATATGGCTCAAGTTATCGATAGGCTTCAACACTACTACCATCATGATGGTGGTACAGTTAGGGTTGGCGATGATGTTGCGAGGGCGGTTCAGGGCATCCTCAGCATTTACCTCAGGCACAACCAGAGGCACGTCGTCGCACATACGGAATGCGCTAGAGTTATCAATCATCACGGCACCATACTTGGTGATAGTCTCGGCAAACTCTTCTGAAGTGCCGCCACCAGCAGATGTGAAAGCAATATCGACATCTTTAAAGTCATCGTTATGCTGCAAAAGTTTGACCTCATAGTCCTTTCCCTTGAAGTTGTATTTTCGTCCGGCAGAACGCTCAGAACCAAACAACACCAAATCATCCATAGGGAAATTTCTCTCAGCAAGGATACGCAGGAATTCCTGTCCTACTGCGCCACTTGCACCAACAATTGCTACTTTCATAATCGAATCTTTTAATTTATAAAGTTGTTATAAGTGTAAACTGTGGAAGAGAAAGCCAGCCTCCTTATCATCTTCATGATTTCTCATTTTCTGATAGCTTCATGATTCCTCATCTTCTGAAAGCCGGAAACTGCTTATTTTCTCAAATCCGCTGCAAAGTTAAGACTTTTTCTACAATATCAAGCATAAATTCCCAAAAATTATTGCTTTTTGCTGCAAATTTATCATTTTTGCTTACTTTTCTGCAAGAATATGCAGAAAATTGGAGAAAAATAGTTGCTTATCGTATTCATCAATCAATACGACAGCCCTCATTTCTGTCTTCTGATAAGCTTTCCCCAACACTGCCTTAAAGCGACTACCTAAAGTCTCGGCCAACTCCTCACGTCCAGAGATACGTTCTACTCTTGTATTCCTATAGGATATTTCATATTGCTGCCGTTTTAAATTCTTTCGGCAAAGTTACAAAAAATAACGATACAAGCAAAAGAATAGCCAGAAAAAATAGTGAGATAGTAGAAACTATTACATTTTTATGAGAGACTTTTTCCAGACCACACATACATTTTTATTAGGATACACAAATGGGGAAACTAAATATTTTTAATGTTTTTCGAAGATTTTAACTAAAACGTTTGGCGATTACACATTTTTTATCTACCTTTGCAGCGATTCTTAAATACTCTTGTAAAAGAGAGCTGAAGTTCGCGCCGATTGTAAAGGATAAGATTATCTCTCGTAACGATGACGATTGGTTTGGGGACTAAAGGATCAAGACATAAGGGAAAGGCGTTTACTTACGCTTTGTTTTGGCTCTTCGAAACTTCGCAACTTTCAAAGTCAAGTCAAAAACGAAAGCAACAGTAGATGTCCAAGTGGGTAGATTGTACACCTTAACATCCTATTTTTTTAATAGGATGAAGGGATTGTTATATACTATCGGCGTGGGCTTCTGCGTTGCTCGTTCAGACTTGATGGGCAGTGCGAAGGCCTCGAAGAGCGGGATGAGTGACGAGTACAGACTCCCGCGCTTTTTTTATGTCCTACTTTCAAATGTTATATCACAAGCTTTGGAGAGTCGGCTTGTATATATAATAATGTATATGAGCACTAGAAAATTAAATGCTTTGCTATTACTTTTAGGTCTCTCATTGCCTGCTATGGCTCAATCTGTAGACTACTCTATTGTTGCCGTCGGCGAAGAAAGCGGACTTGATTTCAAGAAAATCACTTCAGACAACGATTGCTTGTGCATGCCGGAAGTTAAAAGAAGAGGCAAGAAAATAACATGGTGGTCTGGCAGAGTTATCTCCATGTCACCTACTGAAGAAAAATTAGCTTTCTTATCCTATAAGACCAACAATTCAAACATCTATCTGAAAAATCTGACAGGTGCTGGAACTACGCAGCAGCGCACCAATCGCCAGCAAGTAATAGATTTTTCTTATTCGCCTGACGGACAGAAAATCTGTTTCACCGAAAAGAATGGTTCTTCCAATCGCATTTTCATCACAGACGCAAACAAAGGATATGGTTGCCGACAGGTAACAGCAAACGAGTTCGACTTTTCTCCATCTTACAATGCCGACATGAGTCAAATCTTATTTTGCCGTAAAGAAAACTCTGGCAGCTTTGGCATTTGGAATTATCAATTCAACGACAACTCTTTCTCCAACTTTACGTCTGGATTCAATGCCATACCAGTTCCTAACACCACAGACATTCTCTGTGTAAGATCTTCAGGCATTGGAAACAATGAGATATGGAGAATCAATACAGAAACAGGAGTTGAAGAATGCATCGTATCAGAAGGGAACCGCAGCTTCACCTCTCCTACTATTTCGCCTGACGGAAAATGGATATTGATGGTAGGCAGCAGTATGAAAGTTGTTGATGTAGCCGGACAGAATAGCCAAAATAAGGTATACCCTAATACAGACATCTTTGTTTGCCATATAGACGGAAGTAACCTAACACAGATTACCTACCATGCTGCAGATGATTTGAGTCCTGTATGGAGTAAAGACGGCAAATACATCTATTTTGTATCACAACGTGGCAGCGGCACTCAAACTGCCAATGTTTGGAGGATTCCATTTAAGATAAAGAACTAAAGCAATTGTTTCATTTTTAAATAACAAACATCATGAAAATTAAATTTTTAGCATTAGTAGCAGCGATGATGATCAGTACCACATCGTTTGCACAGTTTTCACAGAGCAAGAACTTTTCTAACAGCAGTAACGAAATCTCCAAGGGTTGGAACAGCCTGTATGTGCAGTACAACAGTATTGGCACCAGCTACAGTCTTTCTTCATTCAATGACAGGTATGATGATTATGGAGATGAATATCAGAAAGCAATAGACAATAGTGGCTTGAGCGAGAAACTTAACGCTTTCTCTATCGGTTACAACCGCACCATCAACTTGACTCCATCTGCACCTCTCTATCTGGAGATTGGTGCAGCTCTCCAGTACGCATTCTATTCTGACGAGGTAGGCCAAGAAGTTACTCTCAAATACACAGGAAACATGCTTACAGCCAAAGTTCCTGTAAGCCTGCTCTACCACGTTGCTATTCCAAACTCAGACTTTGCAATAGAGCCTTTTGCAGGTATTGATTTCAAATATAACATCATTGGTACAGCAAAGCGTGAAGTGACCTACAAATACTATGGCGAAACAAAAAAAGACGAAGATAAATTAGACAACATCTTCGACAAGAAAGACTGTGACGGTCATCAGGCTAACAGATTTCAGGCAGGTTGGCACGTAGGTGCAAACTTTGTTTACAAGAAGGCATTTATCGGTATCTCATACGGTCAGGACTTCTCTAAGTTCCATGACGACATCGACTTGAAGTTCAATACATTGTCAGCAACATTAGGTTGCAGATTCTAATTTATATTTTACTCGTAGCATTCTCCAAACTTATTTGAGAAGGATGCTACGAACTTTTACGCTCTATGAGAAGATATACACTCCTTCTATTGTTTTCCTTTATGACCTTAGGGATAATGAATGCACAGAACCTAAAGGATAGCACTTACGAGAAAAGCCAGTCATTGAACGATGTCAACATCACCGCCAAGAAAATTTCTTCTTTCTTGAAAAGACAAGATGCGACTACCAAACTCGATATTACTTTCATCAATACCCTGCCTAAGATATTAGGCAATACAGACCCTATACATTACCTGCAGACCATGCCCGGCATCTCGACCAACAACGAATATGATGCAGGCATACATATCATGGGATGCAGCACAGGGCACAACCTGGTGGGTATCAACGGCATACCTGTTTACAACGCTGGACACCTTCTTGGACTGTTCTCAACATTCAATCCTTCTCATTTCCAATCCCTCACAGTTGCCACATCGCCAACCAGCGCAGATTTCACAGAGAGAATCGGTGGTATGGTTTCTTTAAACTCCATTGATACAATTAGCCATAAGATACATGGCAATATAGCAGTAGGACCAATGTCATCGCAAGGCACATTACATTTGCCATTATCCACAAACAGCACCCTTATCCTGTCAGCCCGTATGGCATACCTCAACTTATTATATAGCAAATGGCTTACATTCGACGGAGACAAATTCAAATATGACTTTAACGACGTGAATCTAACCTATCTTTGGCAACCTAACACAAAAGACAAGGTTTCTATCGACTTTTATACAGGAGGCGACCATGTGAACCTCAATATGCCTTACTATCCAGCTGAACTGAAACTCGGCTGGAACAACATCCTGTTATCTGCCCAATACGAACGGACGTACAATGCCAACGCTAAGACCAGACAGCAGATATACATCACCTCATATAGCAATGACACTAAGTTTGTACGTGGAAATGAACAGCTTCTTTTGCCAAGCAAGATAACAACAATAGGAGTTGCCAACCATAGCCAACTGCATCATTGGGGGCTTGGCTATGAACTGAGATATCATGACATAGATCCCCAATCACCTGCCGTTAGCAATTACTATACCAGCAGGAGCACCAATACGACAGAAAATGCAGCAGAACTATCTGCATACGCAGACTACAAGATAGGAAATGAAAGTCTTTATGCCATCATTGGTGGCAGAGAATGTATATACTGGGCATCAAGACAGAAAGCTGACTTTCATTTTTCACCCAACGTTTCCTTCCACTTTCAGGGAGTTTCTTCCAAAGTAGTAATGAACCTATATAGACGCTGGCAAAATCTACACCAAACAGGAATATCACAGATAGGATTGCCTTTTGAGTTTTGGGTAAGCTCAGATGATTTTATCAAACCAGAATACGCAGACGGTATAAACATTCTGGGAGAAAAAGCCATCGGCAAAAGTGGTTATACCATCAATCTGGAACTGTTTTACAAAAAGCTGTATAATCAAGTGGAATATACCGGCGACCTGCTAGATTTCAGCAAGTCAACTTATGACTTAAAAAATTATGTAAGACAAGGCAAAGGTTGCAATTATGGTTTTGGAATCATGATTAACAAGCGATTTGGAAGCATAAATGGGTGGATAGGCTATACTTACACTCATGCATCCCGTACAATAGAAGGATCAACAGGAAAAGAGACATTTCCGGCATCCAACGAACGTCCGCATGAGTTAAATATGGTCTTATCCTACAAGACCAGTAAGCACTTAGTACTCAGCAGCACATTCGTATATGCATCAGGCACACCATTCACAGCCTCAAAGTCATTTTATGCCATAGACGGCAACATTATATCCCAATACAACGGATACAATAAGAATCGACTTCCTGCATATTCCCGTCTAGACCTATCAGCAGATTATACATTCTGCAAAAAGAATCATTCGGAGTATGGAGTAAACTTTTCTTTATACAACGCCCTCAACCATAGAAATCCAATCTACTACAGGTTGCATTTCCATGAAGTTGACAAAGAAAAGACTTACAGTTACAAACCGCTGAGCTTTGCGGTCAAAGTACTTCCATCCATCAATTTCTATTGCAAATTTTAAACAGACAAAGTTATGAAAAAAATATTTGAAGTTCTAATTATAACACTTCTTTTTATGGTTAGCTGCACATCAGATACAATCCCAGACTACCAGCCTCAAATCGTAGTAGAAGGTTGGATAGAAAACGGACATGCCCCTGTAGTCCGCCTTTATTGTACAGTCCCCGTAAACAGCAACGAGAACAAACAGGAGGACCTATATAATAATACCATCGATGATGCCAACGTAGCCATAACTTGCGATGACCAAACATACATATTGCATCATGAGATAAATAACAGCTATGAGTCTTCAAGTATTTATACCAGCAACGAACTTACAGGCATTGCAGGAAGAAGTTACAAACTCACCATTGAGACCAAGGACGGGAAAAAACTAGAAGCAACAACATCTATTCCTTATCCACCCGAGATTTTAGAGAAAGGTATCAGCCAAGATCTCGGCAAGGGAAAATATAATCTCTATGCCAAGATAGAAGACGATTTAGCTCAACACAGATTCTATAAGGTATTTGTCAATTTAGATAAGACACATCAAGAAGAGTTTCACAGCTCTTTCTTGGGAGAAAGCGACAATGAACTTTTCGACAAGCCAAATCCTAAATTACCGATATATGGCTTTTCCAGAAACAAAAAGGAGAACAGCCACGTTTCCTTTCTGGCAAACGAGCAGGTTTCCGTTAAATTATGCAGAGTGGACAGCTTTGCTTACAACTATTGGAGCGAATATGCAAAGATGTTAGAACTATCAAGAAACCCAATATTCACCTACCAACATAACCTCCCCACAAACATAAAAGGAGGAATTGGTTACTGGTTGGGATATGGAGCTTCACGATTTTCAATCACCATTCCTTAGTTCATTTGATAGCGATTCTTTCAAACATACGTTTGTCTTTTTCGAAATGCAAAATTGCAAAAATATCACCATGATTGTAGGATAAGGGCAGAAAAACTGACACCATATACATGATTCCCAGACCAATACCTGCCAAAACGACCAGGCTGCCTAAGGAAACCAAAGTATATTTTAATCTTTTCTTCATTACATTTTATCTTTTAGTTGTTTTCAGGGGGACTAAGATAATGAATTTATCCGAAACAGCATAGAAAGTTGGGGGATAAATGTATGAAATGCCATTCTGTATGTACCAAATGACAAAGAGGAGGCGTCATAAGTCTAAATTACAGTTGGTGCATAACAGTTGACCTACACATGCATATCACCTGTTGTGCAAGCGCATATCAGCTGATATGCAAGCGCACAACAGCTGTTGTGCGACCGGAGATACTAACTAACTCAAAAACATATACTATCTTTTCTAACAACTTATACTATGTTTTCCAACAACATATCAGCAACATTCCAACAAACAAAAAAGGGTGAATCATTTACTTATGACACACCCTCTTTGCTAAATCAGATACACAACTGATCTTATAATATTATACTCAAACTCATAATCACCATTCTTCAGCTATTCGGGAACATCTTCCCCATTTTCCACAAGGCCTTCTATATGAAACTCCAGACTTTCCTTTGCCTCCTTTTGCAAAGCTTCAAAAGTTGGCGCAGTAAAAACCACCGCTCCTGGTACATTACTACCAAAAGAACCGCCATAATTTCTGTCGCACCACGCAACGTCAACAATAACCTTTTCTATCATGTACTACTTTAGATTTTCCAAATCTCCCCACAAACTCAGTATATTAGAAACAAACCATACAAACTGTGCAGAGATATATGCAACATATGATGAGATAACCGCTCTGATAAATTATCGAAAACGGAGACTCATCTGCCTTATACAGCCTTATTGCCAACAAATCATTCTTCGTACTCCTCAGGTTTAGCATTCAGCAAATTGACAGTCGCCATAAACTCGCTTACCAAATTCGTAAACTGAGGATTATCCTTACGAATTATTAGAGCTGCATAATTATCATTCCCCTCTTCATCTGTTATCGTCTGAGGTAGAAAAACATATTCCTCGCGTTCTCCATAAATTCCAAACCAATATTGAAATAAGCGATTACGCATCTTCTGCATTCCACCACTCGTATCACAGATATAAAGAAATGCAGCTTGATTCTTAGCAAAGAATTCTTCAACGATAGCAAGAATGGTCTCTCGCACTTTTGGGTCACGAGGCGACTTTACTCTCTTAGGATTTGAGATACCAAACTGGTAAACCAAACCTTCATGAAGCAATTCGTCTCTCTCAAATATTACAAAGATTTCTGCATCGTAATCTGTAATGAAACACAACGTATCACCAGCATCTGCCAACTTGACCTCATAAGGAGAATTGGCATTTATCGTGTCTAGAGACAAAGTTTCGACTACCATACTTCTATCCCAATAGGTTCTTTACCTGTACGTTCAAGACAACTATTCCTTACCAAGGTTTCTAGCTTTTCAACCATTTTACGTTTGGTTTCCTTAGAAGCATTCCAACGACGCAACGCTTCTTCTCTTGTTAACTTTGTTGTATTCATTCTTTATTCCTCCATTTTTAGTTCAAATTACAGCTGCAAAGATACAACATTCTAGTGTAAACGCCAAAGAAATAAGAGAAAATCTTTATTTTATCGTATTACATAGATTCCATCCCGTTCAATTCTTGATTTAAAGAAAGGATTCATGTTTTTGTGAATACGCACTACATCAACTGAGCACTTGAACAAGCCCTCTAAGAATTCTTTCAAGTCGGCCAATAAAAAAGGATTAGGAGTTTCTGTTTCTACACAAATATCCAAATCGCTTTGCTCTGTTTGCTCATTTCGTGATACGGAACCAAAAATGCGCAAGGTCTTGATTCCAAAATCTTTAGTAATCTTGGAACTATTTTGCCTTATTATTGCTATATAATCTTGAACTGTTCTCATAACACTTATCTTTTAACATCATACCTACCGTCAATATTTATAACCAAAATTCATATACCTACAAGTTGGGAATCTAGCGATAAAAACAAGAGGATTGAGAGGCTGGAAATCCTTGTTTTCTGCTCTATATTAAGAGCAAGCCCTATAGTTGTACGACTATAAAGTTACAGTTGTACGACTATACATGCTATGGTTGTACAACTGTAGAGTTATGGTTGTACAACTATAGGGGTTATAGTCGTACAACTATAGATTTTCCTCAACGGCATCATCTTGTCAAGAAATCACAAACACCTGTTTATCAACAAGTTTTTATTCTTCTTTATATTTGCGATATTCTCAAAGAAACAATAAGCATCTGAAAATACGAGAATCTCAGGCAAGCTAATGTAAAAAAGTTTCATTCTTAACAACGCCACATCACTACATCTTCGGGATATTCTTACTGATTACTTACTTCATTTTCCACCCATCAATGGTTCCCGTCTTCGACGAGAAGTTGCAGCCTATCTGATAAATCTTTCTGCCATCTGCTGCATATTCCTTGGCATAGCCCATATCCTCTATCTGCTTCAGGGCTTCTTCAGCCGAACCATCACGCTTGAATTCGAAGATGTAGATATAGTTTTGGGTCTCAACCACACAATCTACCCTACCTTCGCTTTGCTGCTTTTCAATGAACACCGTAAAACAGCTGATCATTCTCAATACGAGATAGAAGGTGTATTGAAAATAACGTTCCTTCTCGCGTTCATCGTCCTTACGACGCTGGTTATAAGGAATGCTGGCAAAGAAGGAAGTCATCAGATTCTCCAACTGATGGCAATCTCCCTTCGACATCACATCTACTACCTGAATAATCCAGGCATCCGTTGACTTCGATGGCTTCAGATAACTGGAAGCTACCAACGTCAGGAAACCGCTCCTCACTTCATCATTCGGGAAATCCAGAAGATAGGAATCGGTATCCATATTCCAATCTTTAATGGTGAGATAACCGCTCTGATAAATCATAGGCAACGGTGCTTCCACATCTGCCTTGTAGTCGATAAAACTACTCGTGGGATAAAACCTGTTCACCATCTCGTTGATGTTCTCATCAAAATGAGACAATAGGCGAACAAGATAGGTTGGCGAACCGGTGCGGAACCAATAATCTGCCAGAATCTTCTTACTCAAAGCATTCAAGATACTGAAAGGATTATAGATATCAAGCATATTGGGACTGAAGTGATAACCATCAAACTTCCTCTTCAGTTTGTATTTCATCCCTTCCTCCGTCGTCTTGTATCTCACGGCCATCGCCTTGATTTGTTCATCAAAGGTAGAATACAATTCATCTTCCGTAATTCCACAAAGTGCCTCGTAATGCTCGTCCATACTGATGTCGTTAGGCTGATTGAAACCACTGAACACGCTTACCTGCGAGAACTTTGTGACACCCGTGAGTAAAACAAACTGCAGGTCATCATCAGCTTCCTTGAACACAGAATATACGCCTTTGAGCAAATTGCGATTATAATCCTCCAAAGTCATCTTTCCATATTCATTCTGCACAGAAATATCCATATCCATCACATCAAGCAAAGGCTTGTCATATTCATCAATGAGTACGACAGCTCTCATTCCTGTTTTCTTATGAGCATTCCCTAACACAGCCTTAAAGCGACTACCTAAAGTCTCGGCCAACTCCTCACGCCCATAGATACGTTCTGCCATGGCAACAAACTCCTCCAACACTTTGTCTAACGCATAAGGCTCTACAAAGTTTTGACCACCAAAAGAGAGATGGAACACAGGATATTGCTTCCATTCCTTCTCCAGCTTGTCGATGGCAAGCCCTTTAAAAAGTTCCTTCTTACTCTCGAAATAGCATTTCAAGGTAGATACGAGCAACGACTTTCCAAATCGTCGAGGACGACTCAGAAAGTATATTTTACCATTAGTCACTAAGTCATAGACCAATGCCGTCTTATCGAGATAAACATAATCATCTTCTATGATTTGTTCGAAACTCTGTATGCCGATAGGATATTTCATATTGCTGCCGTTTTAAATTCTTTCGGCAAAGTTACAAAAAATAATGATACAAGCAAAGGAATAGCCCGAAAAAAAATAACGAGATTGCAAAATACCATATTTGTGGGATTGTTGACAAGGAAAAAAAATAATACCTTTGCCTTTTGAAAATAATAGTTTAAAATCATGGTAGAAACAATGAATAATATTGGAAATAGACAGCCGGATAACAATGCTGGCTGCAGTAAGCAAAAAGGAGTGAAGAATAAGCAAACCCGGCAGCTGGTACTATGGATTGGCGCTTTGATAGTAGGCGCCGTCTTAGGTATATTCGGCATCAGCTGGCTGGATGGTCTGATGAATTTCATAGCCACGGTCTATACCCGCTTATTCCAGCTTCTGGCAGTACCAACCATAGCCTTGGCAGTTATCACAACCCTGGCATCCTTGGGCAACCAGGCAGATACCGGTAAGATATTCCGCCACGCCATCACCTACACCCTACTCACGACGATAGCAGCTGCAGCAGTGGGACTGGTGCTCTACAACATCGTTTCTCCAGGCAATTTACCTACAGCCTTGGTGCAGAGCGGTATGGCAGATGTTCCCCAAAAGCTGGGAGAAACCAGCTATTATGACCATATTCTTGGAGTAATACCCAACAACATCATCAAGCCGTTTGCCGAAGGAAATGTACTCTCCATCCTGATTTTGGCGGCAGCTGCTGGTATTGCTTTAACCAAAATGCCATCAAGCGATAAGAAAGAAGTCGTGATGAAGGGATTGTTTGGATTACAGGATCTGCTTTTCATGCTGATTCATGGATTAATCTGGGCTTTGCCCCTGGGTATCGTTGCCTTTGCAGCACAACTCTCAGCCCAGTTCTCTCGGGTATCGTGATGGCTTCTCTAGGAAAGTACGTAGCTGTTATCCTGGGAGGTAATGTCATTCAATTCTTCATCATCCTTCCGCTCTTCCTCTTGGCAAGAGGCTTGAATCCTGTGCGTACACTGGGCAAGATGATGCCGGCAGTATTAATGGCTCTGTTTACAAAGAGTTCTGCTGCTACGTTGCCGGTAACGATGCAGACAGCAGAAGACAGACTGGGAGTTTCCAATCAGGTTTCCCGCTTTGTATTACCTATCTGTACTACCATCAACATGAATGGTTGCGCTGCGTTTATCCTCGTAACCTCCTTATTCCTGATGCAGAATGGAGGAATGCCTTTACCTTGGACTACGATGATTCTCTGGCTCTTCATTTCAGTTATCTCAGCAGTGGGTAATGCAGGAGTACCGATGGGATGTTATTTCCTTACCCTATCTCTGATGTCCGGTATCAATGCTCCTATCGGCATCATGGGCATCATCCTGCCAATCTATACCATCATCGACATGATTGAGACGGCAGAAAACGTATGGTCTGATTCCTGTGTCTGTGCCATGGTGGATAGGGATTTGAAAAGATAGAAACAATAGTGAACATGCAAAAATATCACCATGATTGTAGGATAAGGGCAGAAAAACTTTGTGCTTTCAAGATTTATTCGTACTTTTGCAGTCAAAAACAGAAAGGGAGGGATGAATGCTGATGCAGAAATCCCTCTTTAAGTATAATAAAAAAAGAAGAAAGCCTATGTTCCATATCGCTCAATACTTCCCTATCACAGACCCTACGTTGATATTCTTCGTAGTGCTCCTCATCATCCTCTTTGCCCCTATCATCATGGGTAAACTCCGTATCCCGCACATCATCGGAATGGTGCTGGCAGGTGTGCTCATAGGCAAATACGGACTGAACATTCTGGAACGAGATGCATCTTTCGAGCTGTTCGGCAAGGTGGGACTCTACTACATTATGTTCCTCGCCGCCCTGGAAATGGACATGGAGGGTATGAAGAAAAACAAATCGCGGCTTATCATCTATGGTCTGCTCACCTGCTTCGTTCCCTTCTTCCTCACCTTCGGCATGAGCATCTGGTTACTGCACTATTCCACCAGGGCATCGTTTCTGCTGAGCTGCATCATGGCTTCCAATACCCTGATAGCCTATCCTATTGTTTCCAGATATGGTCTGCAGCAGAAACCGAGCGTTACGCTGAGCGTGGGTTCCAGCATGCTTTCGCTCCTGATAGCCCTCATCATGCTGGCGGGTCTCGTCGCCTCATTCTCCAGTCACGATGGTCTGCTCTTCTGGGTACTCTTCACCGCCAAGTTTGCCGCATACTGCGGAGTAATGATATTCCTGATACCGCGACTCACGAGATGGTTTCTGCGCCGGTACAGCGATTCGGTGATGCAGTTTATCTTCGTGATGGCGATGCTCTTCATGAGTGCGGCTCTCTCGCAGATGGTGGGCATCGAGGGCGTGTTCGGTGCCTTCTTCGCTGGTCTGATATTAAATAGGTATATCCCGCACGTGTCTCCGCTGATGAACCGACTGGAGTTTACGGGCAATGCGCTCTTCATCCCTTACTTTTTGATAGGTGTGGGCATGCTCATCAACGTGGGACTGCTTTTCCAGGGCAGTCATATCCTTTGGGTCATCTTCTGCATCGTGTTCTTCGGAACCTTGGGAAAAGCCATCGCTGCCTATGCCGCCTGCTTCGGATTCCGGTTGCCGCTGTCATCGGGTCACATGATGTTCGGTTTGACTTCTGCCCATGCCGCCGGCAGTATCGCCATGGTGATGGTGGGTATGAACCTCCTGGTGGGTCCGAACACCTATCTGGTCAACGATGACATGCTGAATGGTGTGGTGATGATGATTCTCTGCACCTGCGTCATCTCTTCGATGCTCACCGACTGGAGTTCCAGAAAGATTATCCTCCGCGACAAGGAGCTTCCAGATGCCGAGGATACCAAGAAGGCAAGCGATGAGAAGATTCTCATACCGGTGAAGTACCCGGAATATGCCGATAATCTGATGAGTCTCGCCTTCCTAGTGAGAAACCAGAAGCTGAACAGAGGACTGGTCTGCCTGAACGTAGTGTATGATGACAAGGATATGCGATACAAGCAGGAACAGGGCCGACAGCTCCTGGATCATTGCAGTCAGCTTGCCGCAGCCACCGACGTGATGACGCAGACGCAGGTTCGCATTGCTGCCAACATCGCCAACGGCATCAAGCATGCCTTCAACGAGTTCCAGTGTTCCGAAATCATCATCGGCATGCACATGCATCCGGAGGTTTCGCCTAAGTTCTGGGGAGAGTTTCATCAGAGTCTCTTCAATGGTCTGAGCCGTCAGATCATCATGGCACGCATCAAGCAGCCGCTCAATACCATTCGCCGAATACAGGTAGCAGTACCATCGAGGGCAGAATTTGAACCGGGTTTCTACCGCTGGGTAGAGCGACTGGCGCGCCTGTCAGGCAATCTGGATTGCCGCATCCAGTTCCACGGCAGGGAGGAGACCCTGGCACTCATCAATGAGTACATCACCAACCGACATCAGGATGTACGTGCCGAATACACCCTGATGCAGCATTGGAACGAGATGCCTCAGCTTGCCTCCCACATGAGCAAGAACCATCTCTTTGTGGTGGTGACAGCCCGAAAGGGAACCGTTTCCCACAAGTCGGCATTAGAGCGATTGCCGGAAGAGCTAACCCGCTTCTTCTCGGGCACGAACCTGATGATTATCTTCCCAGACCAGCACGGAGATTCATCGGGCAATGTCCTCACCTTCGCTGAACCTCAGCACCAGGAGGAAATCAGTGCCTACGTGGCATTCAACCAATGGTTCAAAAAGAAATTCAGAAAATAAAGAGAAAACAAAGAATACTAAAAAAGGTCGCCAAAATGCTGGTGACCTTTATTAGTATATCCCGGATATCCACCGCTAGGCATCCCAGCGGATTTGAAATCCGCTGTAAAAAAATGTTCAACTTATTAAACCCTGGGATTTGCAATCCCGTCAACAAGCAAAAAAGAAGCGGATTTTAAATCCGCAAAATAAATTGGTCGAACATTTTTTAACGCCGGATTGCAAATCCGGGGGACGCCTGGCGGAAGACAATGGCAAGTAGAATGCCTGATGTTGAAATCAAAGAAATTCGCAAGCTTGTTTACTCTATGGTCGGAACCGAAATAGCGAAGAAAGGCGCTCGCGTAGATTGTAGATACTATTTAATTTAATGGCTAATAAAAAAAATAACCGAAAAATAAATTTTTGTTAATAGATTTACAATAACTTGATTATCAGATAGATGTTTTTTATCCTTTTATTTTTAGTTAAACACAGAAAATAATATGATAAGAAAAAGGCACAACCGATTTGCGTCAAATGGTTCTACAGTATCTCAGCAATGCAGGCTGTGAAGGTGCCAAGCGAGATAGTATATACGAATATCTCAAATTTCGACGAAAAGCAATGTTTTTCCGTCGAAACTTAAGCCAATCCGTCGAAACTATATCAGTTACGTCGAATTTCGACGGATATAGCGAAGTAAATCAACTAAAAAAAGATCGCCAGCATTTTGGCGACCTTTCTTAGTATCATATTTATTTCGTATTCAAAACCAGTTTCTTGGCTTTCATCTTTTCTCCCGCTACCGAGAGTTCTATCTTTCCCGGCTTATCACCGGCGCGCAATATCACGAGGGCGGATCCCTGAAAGAGATGACGCTGGATGGACTTCTCCAACTGGGTCTTTCCGATATGAAGCTCATCAGATGCGATGTTTCCATTATCCACCGCCACGATATTCGCATCGCCCTTCACGGTGAAGGTTAACTTGTCGAATGCCTTGGCATCCTTCACGTTCAGCACTCTTCTGCCCTTTTTATCCACGGCATAGATGCGAACATGCATCAGATCCTTACCATCAGCATGCCAGGTCTCTATATCCGGAACCAGCTTCAGAGCCACAGCCTCGCCCGTAGTCTCTATCTGATGGCGAGCCACCACCTTGCCGTTCTTTCTAGCTACAGCCAGAAGCACACCCGGTGCATAGGCGATGTCATCCCATTTGATGCGGGCACGGAGTTTAGGGGCTTCGCTGTTCTTTCTTACTCCCAGACTCTTACCGTTGAGGAAGAGTTCCACCTCATCTGCATTGGTATAAGTGTAGAGCGAAACCTTCTCGCCTACCTCACGGTTCCAGTTTTCTGAGAGTTTTCCAGCAGAAACATTGATGCCATTCCACTGGATGTTGCCACCCGACTTTTCGATGATTCCGATATGCACGACAGGTTCTTCTGAGAACATACTCTTCACGAAATAAGCATCCGGCTTTGGCTGGAGAGAAAGATCGAACACACCCTGGTTCCATCCCTTGACAGGCCATCCCATACTCTCGCCCAGGTAATCGATGGTTCCCCAATAAGCCAGACCCAACACCTTGTCACGGTCCATCTCATAGAAGTTTGGTCCCATCGCAGCCACACTCGCCTCACTCTGATAGAAGGTCTTTTCAGGATAACGCTTCATATCACCAGGGAAGTACATATAGCGATAGTTGTAGGAGTTTACCTCGGTTGCCACCGCCAGATCGGCAGGGATAGAATCAGTCTCCAGGTTGCGATAACGGGGATGCATCGCCACGGTGGTGAGTCGGGTATCGTCATAACGGTGCAGCAACTCCTTCTGAAGTTTATAAGCCGTAACGCCCCAATCGTTGAAAGGCAGGTTGCTATATTGCTGCAATTCATTTCCCAGACTCCAGAGGATGACCGACGGATGATTTCTGTCTCGCTTCACCCACTCCGGAATATCCTTCTGCCAGAGGCTCTCCCATTCCACTCTGCCTCCGGCATACTGGGTGAGCCACTTATCATAAAGTTCATCCACCACCAAGATGCCATACTTATCGCAGAGTTTCAGAAAGTCCTCGCTATAGGGATTATGAGAGGTGCGGATATGGTTCATGCCGAATTCCTTCATCAGTTTCAGCCGCTTCTCGATGGCACGCGGATAAGCAGCAGCACCCAAGGCACCGAGGGTATGATGGTTGGCATACCCCTTCAGCAAGACCTTCTTGCCATTCACGAGCAAGCCCTTCTCCGGATTCATTTCGATGGTGCGCACACCAAACGGCTCCTTAATCTGGTCAGCAATGTTGCCTTCGTTGTCATAAAGTGTCACCTCGGCAGTATATAAATAAGGTGTATCTGGCGACCACAGTTGGGCATTCTCCAGAGAGATGGCAGGCAACTCATATTCTCTATCACGCCATTTGGCATTGAAATCGATGTTATTCTTCTGTTGAGCCACCACCTTGCCATCGGCATCCAGAATACGAACCTCTACAGGAATAACAGCCTTTCCCTGTCCTTTTGCCAGCTTCTGCTGGTTGATAATCTCTGCCTTGATTTTCACCTCTTTGTTATCCTGGGTGCGGATAAAGAGCGGATGGCGGGGGAAGAACAGATTCTTGTCGGTGATGATGAGATTGACATCACGATAGAGACCGGCACCCGTAAACCAACGGGAATTGTTAGGATTGCGGGTATCTGCTTTGACAGTTATCTCGTTAGCCTCGCCCCATTTCAAGAGTTTACTGAGGTCGATATCGAAACCGAGGTACCCATAATCGGTACCTCCGATACGCTTTCCATTTAGATAGACATCTCCCACCAGCATGATGCCCTGGAAATCGAGCACGATGCGCTTTCCCTTCCATTCATCCTTCGGAGTCAACTGATAGCGATACCAGCCGATGCCCATCTCCTTAAAGCCACGCGGACTCAATCGGCTGCGCACATTGCTTCCGGCATCACTATTGTCAGGACGTTCGCTGGCATCAGGAGCCACCCAGTCCTGACCGATCAGAAAATCATGAGGCAGATTTACCACGTCATCATCCCCCTGAGTTGTTTTCAATTCATCTATATTCTTCACATCTCCGCGATGGAACTGCCATCCCTGGTTGATACTGATTGTATCGCGCACCGCTGCATCAGCCGAAAGGGTTCCCATCAAAGGCAAACCACCCAATAGCAACGAGGCGAAAAGTATTGTCTTTTTATTCATTTCAAATTCATTTTATTAATTTCCGTCTGGCTTGGTTACATCCTGATTCACGGATGGATACCACACGAACTTTTTGAAATCATCTGGCTGGGCAGGATTGAAATCCTTCCAGTCTGCACGAAGATACTTCACGATAGGCAGATTGAGCAGCTTCATACCCATCACAACCATCTTAGCCACCTCGTAGGCTCCGTATGGATTGAAGTGGGTGTTATCCTCCAGGGCCTTAGGCTGGTTGGGATAAGTATTTGCCGGATAGTGAACCAGCGACTTCTTACTGTTCTCGTAACCCAAAGTCTCGAAGAAAGTGCGGGTCATATCGTGAAGTTCTATCACAGGCACGCCCTCTCGCTTCGCCACAGTTCTCATGGCATCAGGATAATCGCCATGAGTTTCCAGAATCTTGCTATGGGTAGCATCATCAAAACGGCGGCGCTGGGTAGGAGTTACGAAGATGATGTTGCCACCCTTCTTGCGTACCTCGTCGATGAATTTCTTCAGATTGAAAGAGAAATTATACCAAGCACCACTGCCTGCATACTTCTCCTTCTGGTCGTTGTGTCCGAACTCACAGATGACATAATCGCCCTTCTTCATCATCGCCAATACCTTGTCCAGACGGTTGGATGCGAGGAAAGAACCTGCAGTCAATCCGCTTTCGGCATGGTTAGAGATAGCTACCTTCGGCCCGAACCATCGGGTAATCATCTGTCCCCAGGAAGCGTATGGCTCTGTAAACTGATCTACTACCGTAGAGTTGCCGCAGAGGAAAACGGTAGTGGTTTCAGCAGGAGCCGGTTCCACCTTGATGCTCTTTACAGCTGGGGCAGCACCAGTAAACTCCAAGGTCAGCTTCTCATCCCAGGTAAACGTCTCCTTCTCGCGAGGTTTGATTTTTACGTTCATTTTATCGGTAATATAAGGAGAACGCTTGTTCACGACGAAGGAGAAAGTCTTGAACTCCCCCTTCCTGGTACTCACCTCATCGAGCATCAGTCTTCGGTTCTCGGCACGAACCACAGTCCTGCCTGCTTTCTTCTTAGAACCGAGCACCACGGTGACCTTATAGTTGCCATCTGCCACCTTCACAGAATAGAAGAAAGGGGCATTACTCTTAGCTTTTGGTGCAGCCACGATGTCATATCCCTGCCCCTTCTCTGCGGAATAGACAGGCTGCACCTTCAACATATCAATATCAAAAGTCTGGGCATTGACGGCTACAGTAGAAGCTAGCGCCAGCAGGCTGGTAAATAAAAGATTTCTAGTTTTCATATAAATTATTTTTTCTGTTGTTGTCATTCATCTTGGCTATGATTGAATTTCGAGAGCAAAGATACATAAAAAGGACAAAAAGATATTATGCTTTTTATCCTTCTTATATAAAAATCGTTCAAAAACTATTATTCCTGTCTATTTCTGCAGGGTAATTCCCATTAATCCGACAACCACCTCGTTGCTCAGCGCCCTTAAAGTGAAACGCTTCAATTTCTTCCTTGCATCCAGAGGCATGTCGAGCAATATCGCAGCTCCACCCTCTATTTCTGCCACGGCTTTCTTGAAACCAGGCACATCTGCCATGTTTTTGTTGACTTCCAGATGAAGATCACGGAAGAGATGACGACTCACCTTGCCCGATGCCAGACCTATGCGATAAGGACGAAGTTCCGGCTGCGGGAAGGCAGTGGCATTCTCCAAAAAATCCTGCTCTATTGGACACCAGTTAATCGGTGGAGTCAGCATCAGTTCATCCCTGGTTCCATCAGCATATTCTACTCTTACCACTGCATTTTCTATAGCATACTGCATCGGATTGGTAGAACCAGCCATCAGGAGATAAGCATGAGAAGCCTTGCCTCTCAACATGACAGAGATGCTGTCCGGATAGTTGTCCCAGAGAGAAGTATAAACGATATTCTTACCTTCCTTTGGAGAGCGGAACGGCAAATCGCCATCTACGTGTGCCCAGAACACACCATCCTTGATAAGACTTCTGAACTTCGTATCATCAACATGAGCCGTCTTCTTGGTAGAACACCAGTCGCCGATGCCCTGGGTTGGCACACAGAGTGTAGTATATGGCGAACGAGGCGATAGATACTGGTTCTTGAAGATGTCGCTTACGTTTGCATTAAACACCTTGTTCATGTTCACCCATCGGCACTCTTCCGGTTTTACTTCGTCAAAGTCGTTACCCACGCCCTTGGTAGAAGCCCAGACATCTACAGATTGCTCTGCGATGCTTTCCGCCAACGTATATGCGCATTCCAACGTTCTTTTCTCTTCTTTCTCAGGCTTGACTACCGGCAATTCAATATGCTGTACCTTTTCGGTAGAGAAAGCAGTATCCAGATACTTTCCTTCTCCCATATTCTGACGAATCACAATCTTCAAAGGCTGCTTGAAATTCTGTCTGATTTCGAAAATTTCCTTCCCGTTCACCCGCTTAAACGAATAATCGAGATAAGGAGTATGCACCGAAGCACTATCCCAGGTAGCAGGAAATCCCGGACGGAGGATACACTCACCCTCCAAAGCGTTAGGTGTGATACCATACAAGCCTTGGATAAGGGCACGGGACGAGATGCCGGTAACATCGGCAAAATCACGATAGCCTTCACCTGTGGCAACATCCATCTTCGATAACTGTCCGAAGTTGGCAGGACTGCTACCAAGATACATGAAGTCGAGAATATTTGCCTTCAGCAACTGATAAGCCTCTTCCGTTCTTCCCGCCTGATAGTAAGCCAGAACGGTATGCATCACTTCAGCCATCACCACATTGTTGATGCTCCATTCGTAAGGAGCCCAGTCAGAAGTGCTCAGGGTCTGATATTCCACCTTATTATATATATAAGGGATGTGCGGAATATGCCGGTCGATATATCTGGTTGCCTGATAGTTCTGTACAGGAGTTCCCACTCCACAATCTATCGGAGTATAGATGCTCCAAAGAGCCGCATCCCGATGCACACGCTTCAAGCCCATGAAATCCTGATACTCAGCCCAATGCCCGGAATCCTTCAGCCATAATCTTTCGTTCATAGCTTTCAGAATTCTATCAGCTTCCTCCCGATAAGGCCCCGGATTCTCACCGATGATTCCGGCGATGCGAGCTGCCAGAAGATTAGCCCGATAGTTATAGGCGGAAGAATGGGTCACGGCACCGCTGTTGTATTGCAGGGCATCGCTCGCCCAGATACAGCAATAAGCATCATAAAGGCCATCATTGTCGGGATCCCAAGCCTGCTTTTCCCAAGCTAGATGACTCTTGATGACAGGCCACATCTTGCGCATATAAGCCGTATCTGCATCAAACTGGAAGTGCCAAAGCAGTTCATCGATAAACACAAGGTTCATGTCGTAATGATGAAACTGGTTGTTCTTCTCCGGATTTCTGCAGATATAGCCGTTACTATACATAGGAGTACCCCATTTATAGGTACCGCGCGCCAGGTTGTTCTTCTCGTCCATGAGATGCGGTTCGGTAACCGGCACATCGGTTACCTGACTTTTGGCGTATGCAGCAAAATGGATACGCTGTCTATCCTGCATGCCGAGGAAATCGCCCATATAGGCACCTCGCCAGCCGGGCAAAGACATGCGCCAGCCCACAGCTCCATGCTGCCAAACTTTCCCGTCCCAGGCACCATCGGCAGCCATGACCAGAGCGCCACCTATCGGATTGATATAGGCATCGGGGGTATGGAAGACGACAGATGAAGCAAGTTTGTTACGCCATTGCTCTGCTGCATCATACCGGGACTGCATCTTCGCATTTTCAGCAGTAGAAAGCTGGTTTTCTCCATCTACCGAGAAATAAAAGATGGAACCGGGAGAAAGCCTGGATACAGACCCGAGAACTGACGTTTCTGATGTGGCTGGTTCAAAGGTTCCTGGTTTCAGGAAACTTCCGATATCACCCGAACGGACTGGTTTAGGAACAGCGGTCTGGCTCAAGACTGCCTCTACCTTCAGTTTTCTGTTATCGAATCCACGAACGATAAAACGCCAGACAGCTCCTTCTGTATCAGGAAAAGCCAGGACGGAAATATCGAGTTCACCCTTTCCCCATCGCCTGTCTTGCAGGAGATAGTTACGGCGTCCTGCCTCATAACTCGCCTTGCAGTATTCAGCCTCATCGAGCCACATCATCTGTTCCCCATTCGAAATCCGGAAGCGGATATTGCCCGTCTGGTTCTTCTTGTAGGTGGCAAAGACAGGGCGGTCGCTGGTTTCTAACCGCCATTCAGCCGTACTGCCATAGAGAGCACGGGTATAACGGCTGCTGCCATTCACACAGACGAAGGCATTACCTTCGGGCATATAATGAGCAGTGCGCTGTACGATATCTCGCGCTCCCATCGTGAGAGTACAAGATAACGCCAGCGCACTGAGCATTCCTATTTTAGAAATCTTATTATTCATAACGTTTTCAAACCTTTGTTTTTATATTTATAAACCCGAAAACGGGCATTTTATTTTATCACGGCTCAGGTTTTTCTTATTTCAAATATTTTGCCAATGGACTCTTCATCTTCTTCAACCCCTTAGCCACGCACCTTGCATTGTGCCGTGCACCCTTCAGACTGGTGTGTGTATGATCTTTCTTGTAATAAGCCTTCACCTTTTCCTTACCTATCTTATCGTAAGAATCAGCAGCGATGTTGTGGAGGTCGAGGAAAGCAACGCCCGTTTCGGCTACCACCTCACGATACCACTTTCCGTAGCTATTGTTACGACGCTCCATCTTGCCATGAGCCCACTCGTTGCGAGGAGTCAGGGAAACGAGAATTGGAGTAGCTCCCTTCTCACGAACATCCTGGATGAACTTCTTCAGATACCAGCCGAAGGAATAAACCACCTCATACTGCTTGCTCTCTTCCATCTGATAAACATGACAGGTATCCTTGGCACAAGGAATGGAACCGCGCATCTTCTTATCTATCAAGGAACAGATATCATTATGACCGAACTCGATGAGCACATAGTCGCCTGGCTGAAGACTGTTATATACCTTCTCCCATCTTCCTTCATTAAGATAAGAACGGGAACTGCGACCCGCCTTGGCTGCATTTACGCAGGTAATCTTCTTAGGATTGAAGATGGTATAAGCCTGAGAGCCCCAGCCCCACATGCCGTCTTCTTCCTTATCGGCATTCTTCACAGTACTGTCGCCTGTGAAGAAGACAACAGGTTTGCCCGGTTCGCGCTTGAAATTCTCTACCGGCAAAGCCACATTGATCATCATCGCCTGCAAAGGAGCCAGACTTGGGTCCTTGCTCTCTGCCAATCCCTCAGCAGCCGAACGGGCATTCATCATCGCGCCGAAGCGGGAAGTATGGATATGGTCTGTGAAGAAATGATATTTCTCCTTCCAATGACCATAGCTATCGAGCTTGGCTGCCGAAATCTCGTTCAGATCTACAAAAGGAACGCCTTCCTGCTCAGCCACCTGCTTTGCCCACAATCCGAAGGTCTTGTTGACCCGGACAATCTTATCATTCTCATCGTAGGCATCACGTGGAGTCAGCGACATCAGAATAGGATGAGCACCCAGAGCCTTGCAGTCGTTGATGTATTTGCGCATGTATTCGCCGTAGGTATAGACGGTTTCCTTCACGCCCGTCTCCTTGATGGTGACATTGAGCGAATCCTTGCCGATGCCAGGGATGCTGGCACGGGCTCTTCCGCTATCGTAAGGACCATTGTCGTTATGACCGATGGAGATGATTACCCAGTCACCAGCCTTGATGCCCTTGCGCACATCCGGCCACAGACGGTTGTAGAAGGTACGGCTGCTCATACCTCCGAGCGCCTGGTTCTCTACCGTAATCTTGTTGGCATCGAAGAACTCGTGCTCGTAGTATCCCCAGCCCCACTGACCGTTGTTACCATTACCCAGTGTGCCATTGCGCATGGTAGAGTTACCTATCAGGAAGAGTACCGGATTATTTCCCTTGCGACTGGTTCCCGGCTGGATTCGGGCGGTCATCGCCTTGTTCAGGCTATCTACGGTATTGTCGATAACTTTGTTGACATCTTCCATTGGTTTTGCCACCTGGGCAAAAGAAGCTGTTGTTGCCGCCATCAATGAAATGGCGAATAATATTCTTTTCATATCCTTTATCGCTTTATATTCTAATTCTCTGTAATTCCTTATATCTTATAAACGTATCAGAAGAATCTGTATTTCATCTGATTCTCTTTTTTTATTTCAAATTCTTATTTCAGAATCTTCTCTGCATGATTGGGCAGATAATATCCCAGATGCGGAGGCTGGTTATAGCCTACATTCTGCCATGCCACTCCCATACGGTAGATATGATCGTGCATCAGGGTTGGAACCCGATATTCCGTAGGGATATTGGTGGTGAAGATATTGAGATGCGATGCATCGCTCTTATCCCAATAGATGACTTCCTCTCGCCAGTCGCCAAAGAGATCAGCCTGCAGATTCGGGGTCGCTTTCGACCAGTTGCAACTCACCGAGTTGCCCATCTCATACATTTGCTTGCCATTGCTCAAAGGTAAAGCCACCGCCTCGCTGCCGTTCCATTTCTGGAGATAAGGAGGAAAATGGGGAGGACGTCCGTTTGTCAAAAGTTCATCCTGCAAGTCACCATCCCAATAGATCCGGAAGTTCATTGCCGGCATTCCGGACACAGCTCTGAAACTCGTTTTCTCATTACTTCTGAAATGATCAGTTTCATGATTCTTCTTATAGGATAAAGATGTTTCTGCCGAAACTGTCTTACCCTTGATGTCTCTTACAACAGGAGCATCCGAACACCAATATTCATATCCCCTATGCCTGGAATCGATATCAGCAGCCACTCCTCTTCCGGTATCATCCTTATCGAGTGTACGGAACAGGATTTCGCCTGTTCTCGCATCCCGCAGGTCAGAACCGTAAGGATATTCTTCGTGTACCATATAATATTCCAAGCCCGGACGGTCGGGATCCAGGTCAGCAAGATGCTGCGCATCGCCATGTCCCAATCCGGTAGAATACAACAAGGTTCCGTCATGGTTGATGGCAGCCGAACCGTATGTGATTTCGTCACATCCGTCTCCGTCCACATCGCCCACAGCCAGACTGTGCGCTCCCTGGGCATAGGCAGTTGCCTTACATCCATGAGCTTCCTTCAGCACCTTTCCGTCGGCATCGGTCACCTTCCAGTCGTTGGGAGTCAGCGAAGCATGGAGCCATTTGGTCTTGAGTTCCTTTCCATCGAAATCTACCGCCCAGAGATAAGAGCGGGTATAATAGCCACGGCACATCACGGCACTCGGCTTCTTGTCGGCACCCTCCAGGAAAGCCACGCCAGCCAGGTATCGCTCGCCACGGTTGCCATAGTTTGCCTTGTCGCCCCATACAGAAGAATAGGCAGGGAATCCGTTCTCCAGATGCTCCCCCTCTTCCACCTGATTGCCTGTACCGAAGGCTCGGTTGGGCTGGTACCAGATGGTATGCATCGCCTTTCCGGTTTCGCCATGGAAGACCGTCAGCAGTTCAGGACCGGTCATAATGCGACCTCTGGAATTGCGATAGTCGGCATGGTTGTCGATGGAGCGGATTCCGTCATCCGTAGCCGCATCGCTCACAAACCTGCCCCTGGCATCTACCGAACCCGCCGATGTCTTGCAGACCATTTCTGCCTTGCCATCGCCGTCGAAATCATAGACCAGGAACTGGGTATAGTGGGCACCGGCACGGATATTCTTACCCAGATTGATGCGCCAGAGTTGGGTTCCGTCGAGCTTGTAGCAGTCGAAGATGACCTCTCCCGTATAGCCGTCATGCGAATTGTCATGGGCATTGGTCGGGTCCCATTTCAGGATGATTTCGTATTCTCCGTCTCCATCCACATCGCCCACGCTACAGTCGTTGGGGGTATATTCATAGGATTTTCCATCGGGAGTGACACCGCCGGCAGGACGGTTGATGGGCAGGGAGCGATAGAGATCATTCCATGGCTTCACCGCCTTCGAAACTTCTCTTTCAGCCGGAGCATCCATCCTGGGTTCCTTCTGATAAGTGATGATTCGATAGCTGCTGGCAGCAGAACCTTTCCGGTCTGTATAATTGGTCAGCTTCACCTGATGGGCGATAATCTTTCCATCTCTTTCTATGTCGAAGCATACGTTCTTGCTGTCCGTACCCAGCAATCGCCAGCTGAGGAAGATTCCCTTGTCCTGGGCAGGCAAAGCCACCAGGCCACGGTCCAGCTTCTCCATCTGCGATACCGGAGTCTGCACTTGTGCATGGAGATGAGAGCAGGGAGCCATACTCAGCTCCATACTCATCATCGGAAATAACATTTGTTTGATTTGCATGATGATAGTTGTTTATTGTTTTATATTCTGCTACAAAAGTACACATAATCCGCTTCATCTACCTAGTAATATTATCCGAAGAAGCGAACTATCATACAATTCTCCATTATTCCATTCTTACAGTTTTCTGTATGAGAAGAAAAAAGCGATACCTTCTACCGGGAGATGTCAAAGCAAAAATACACTTATTCTTGCCGACTATACTTTATATTTTGACCATTCACCTTTATTTTTTGACTTTTGCCCATTTTTTGTTTTTCACATTACATTTTCTCTTTCTTTTTGTTTTGCAGTCTAAGGATTTTATCGTATTTTTGCAGAAGAATCAAACGACCTATCAAATGAAAAGAAACAAAAAGACATTCTACACCTTATTATATATAGTAGGATTCATCTGTTTTTGGCTGATGCCTCTACAGGCATCCGGCAGCATCAAACTGGACGGGAAACGACTCTCGGCTAAGGACGGTCTGTCGTGCAATACGGTGAACGACATCATCCAGGACAGAGACGGATTCATCTGGTTCGGAACGCCGAACGGAGTGAGCAGATATGACGGCTATCAATTTATCAACTTCACCAATCTCAGCAAGAACTCCGGACAAAAGCCCCACCACTCCATCTCACAGCTCATCAACGACGAGAAACACGGACTCATCTGGGGCTACAATCCATCCAACATCCTCTGCTGCTTCGACCTGGAAACAGCTCATTTCTCCAATTTTTTCGATAAGGAGAATGCTGCGCTCTTGAAAAACCGATTCAAGAGCCAGAATGGCATGTGGCTCTTTTCCGGGGATTTCGGAGCCAGATACCTGACCTATAGCAACGGGAAGTTTCACGCCACAGACTATACTACAAAGAACGGCAAGCTGATAGGCGACCGTCAGCTACAGATACAGGAAGATTTCAAACACAATATCTGGATAGCATCCGATAAAGGACTCAACCGCATCACCCCTGACGGCAAGAGCCATCTGATGCTCAAGAACCAGCACATCATCACCCTGACCACAGACGGCAATCATATCGCCGTGCTGACCGACAAGGGCGATGCCTTCCTTTATGACAACTCGGGCAAGCCCGTCAGGAAATCCCATCTTCCATCCATGGTGGGATATGTGGGGAAATCGCGCGCCTCCTTCTTCTGTCAGGGAGAATGGTATATCTTTACCCAGGAAGAAACTTTCGCCATGAACCTGAAGACCGGAATCTTCCACAAGCCAGCCATCCAGATACCGAATGCCATGTCGAAAACCTTTCTCAAATCCTATGAGTTTCTTTACGACAAGAAGGGAAACGCCTACCTGTTCAGCAAGAAGGGAAACCTCTTCAGGAAATTCCATCTGCTGGATGACAAGGCTTACATCAACGGTAGAGACAAGAACTTCGTGGCTGCCGAAGATGCCCACGGAAATGTATACATCGTATCTTATGGCAACGGACTCTTCATCTACAACCCGAAGGAAGATGAACTCCAGCACTTCTCAGCAGCAGACAAGGACCCGCTCTTC
>ERZ780033.50-NODE-50-length-41215-cov-31.0953_pt1 | contig 41215 bp, 32 predicted proteins | sample MGYA00511024_ERZ780033 | MGnify/ENA primary metagenome ERZ780033 (study PRJEB29588, sample SAMEA2157043) | human gut metagenome | biome: human gut; feature: human-associated habitat; material: faeces | place: Denmark | collected 2008/2010 ... | reverse complement strand
ATATTTGTGAGACTACCAACTTTTTTATGAACTATTCTTATCCCGAACTGGGGTAGTATATAGGCGATATGAGTTTCGCCCTTTGCAAAAGTCTAACAGAGTCATCTTGCCAGAGACTGTGGAAACAATCGACAACGGTGCCTTTGCTTGCAGCAGATAAATATTCCAAGTCACATTAAGACTATCGGCCTAAGTGCTTTCAGAAACACAGGACTCAAGAGTCTTGTCATAGAGAAAAGTGATGACGATAGTGAGAAATGTATGATTTGCCGACAAGCCTTCAAACATTGCATGCAACTGAAGAAAGTGTACTTAAGCAAGAACGTATGCCTAAATGACGACACGGTTTTCTCAGACTGCCCTGTACTAAAGACAATTGAGTTTGATAATCCAGAAGTGGCATGCAAGTAAGGCTACGAGCAACTTGCCCTTCACCTTTGACACAACAGGCAAACAAGTAACAGAATAACAAGTGACAACAGAGGAAGCCGAAACGCTGCAAAGGGAGTAGGCAAAACTTTTTAAAAGACGTGAGACATGTTTTTCTTTCTATGCGGAATCTTGATAGTTGTGTTTGGTGGCTACATACTGATAAGTCTCATACAACTCGTTTTTATGATTATTGGCTGGATTATCCAAGCCATATTCAGTATGTTTGAATAAGTCTGCATATAAAGAAACTTTCATCGTATGTTAAGGAGGCATTACCCAACCCCATCTGATATTCAACAAAAATTCAGAAGTTTTATGATTTCTTTGCTGCCTTTATTTTCTTTTCTCAGAAAAAAGGGATACTATTCGCGCGACAGACAACATCTAAAAATATTAAAAGTATGGCAAACAACAACACTACAACAAACAAGGTAAAGAAGCCTATCATCAACAACGAAGAGGCTCTACGTATAATAACCCTTATCCAGCAGGGAGACTCCCAAGCGGAGAACGAGTTGGCAGAACTCGGTTCTGTCTTTGTCAAGGCTGTGGCAAAGCAGTATGTGGATAAGGGTTTGTCTGACGAAGAACTCATTGCTGCCAGTCGTTACGGAATGTTACGTGCCAGTCATAAGTTCGACAAGTCGCGTGGCTTCACCTTTGCAGCTTATGCCGTATGGTGGATGCGCCAGGCCATTCTGCAGGCTATCAGCAAGAAAGAGAACAACTGAAAGCGAAAGAATATGATACACAAAGATTTAGGCGACATCCGTGCGCTAACACTCATCAGAGTGGTTCTCGAAAGAACGGAAAACGAAGAGTTGAGAAATCAACTTGAGGAGTATCTTCAAAACAACGAAGAGCTATGGGACGATGCTCACATGGCAGACTTCTATACATTTGCCACCACTCTTGCCAAAGAGTGGCTGGCAAGTAATCAGTCATAAAGTAACAAAACAATATCACAGACAATGAAAGAGATTGATGCAGAGATCTATTTAAATGGAAATAATGACGGTGCCACCGTCAAACTCTCTGACGAGGAAGCTGAGAAATTGCTGGCATTATGGAAAGAAGCCCAAGATACAATTCTGAAAGACATGGAGGAAGAAGATTATTGGGAAAAGTTTGACCCTTGGTTAAAGGAAAAAGCTCCTAACCTCCATGAGAAGATAATGGATGCTTACTATCAGGAAACCAGCGAGCGATTGAGCATAGGAGATTGGGCTGAGAGTGATGAATTTATGTCAATAGGTCATGACATAGACGGGGCGTATCTTGGAGACGACAATGAAGTTGTCATCAATCAGATTTTTCCTCCTTCAAAATAAAGGTCTAAACGAAAAGAAAATGAAGATATATCTTAGAGTACACAAGGATTATGCACAGTATGTTGTCCACCTTTGGAGCAAGCATATCAAGGAACAGATCATAGAAACTGTAAACGCTATGTGTGACTATAGTGAGGGCTATATCGGTTATGGCGATTACTTCCCTACATTCTGGCAAGAGGACATCCATGCCCGTTGCATCAATGTAGGTCGTCCTTCCAGCAGAAAAGGATGGCTCGTTTCTTCCATGTATGTGCTCAGCTTCGTATGGGAGAAAGCCGACTTTGACTTTGAGGATGACTACTATCAGCTGTGCGATGAGGCTAAGTTGCCGTATGACTTCACCTATCAGCCGAGAATCAACGACTTCTACACCGACGACGTATATATTGGTTCGTACGTCAAAGGGCAGGAAGAACCGCTTACCCTCCCCGGACTCCTCTTTGACCCGGAATATGCTGAGGATGGTGAAGTGTTGGCTGACAGTATGTTTGTAGAACTAAAAAAGAACAGAGGATGAAAACTGTTGTTGCTGTCATTGCCGCTTTTCTCATGCTTCTCGCATCATGTCAGCATAAGTCACAGAACACAAGTCTCGATAAGAGTACAGATAAGTCTGACTCTATCGAGACTTACCACTCTATCGTCTCTGATGACAGTCTCGTGACTGCCATCTGGCATGATACTGGCGAAGGGGGAACGGCACCAGACATAGACTGTGTGGTTAAGTTCAAGTCTTCTGATGGAACACTGCATGAAGAGCATCGCCCATTGTTGCAGCTCGCCCATCCAAAGGATGACTACAGTCACCATGAAGTACAGAAAATTATAAGTCTTGATGATGAATATGGACCGCGTTCATACATATTCTTCCTATCTGCCAAGGTGGGAAGCAACGAGTATGCTCACGACATCGTAGCTTTCGAAATAAGTGGTGACAGTCTCAGATATTTGTATAACTATAAGATTGACTGACGAAATATGGAGAAAGAGTTAGAAGATTTCATAGCATCACAAATGCATAATATAAAAGTACGCTACCACATTGTGGGAAAACAAGAAGAGTTGCAAGAGATATATGACCTCTATCAGACTTTTATACAGAAAGAACGCCCTGCTATGGAAGAAGACGAGGACGATGATTGGGAAGGAAACATCATCTTAGCTCTTGGTGTGGACTATGGGACTTGCAATCTCTGTGGTAATATCAAGAAATGCGAACATTCAGAAGGCTTTCTATATATAGAAGCGGAAGAACTCGCATTGATTACTGACTTCCGCGTTCTTCTCAAAAATCGTTTCAAGGATTTGGAAATCTATTTCGCTACAGAAGATCCAGAAAACGAAACATATGTGACTAATGATGCAGATGGCAAGCATTTTCACGACCTGCCTGATGATCATTTCATAGCTCCATTAGATTATTGACGTATGGGACCAAAAACATTTCTGGCAGCTCTAATGTGCCTAATCATCGTAGCCCTCATGTGTTCGCCCATTTATCTCGTATGGCACGGTTTTACTATGGGCGGTTCAGTAATAGTCAGAATAGCATTTATCGTGATAGGGCTCATCCTATTGCGTTTATTCAAGCCAATTTCAAATCTTACAGGCAAGGACTACAAGATATTCTGATAGTTTCAACTATAAAGACGTCATATTTGATAGAAGGTGGTATCACTCTGATTAGCGTGATACCACCTTCTTTTGTTTGGCATTTATATCAGGAATGAAGCAGAAGCCAAGTTTGCTTACTACAGCCGCAAGGTTGTCTGGCAAGAATTCTGCATAAACTCGCTCTGTGACGCCTGTTGAAGCGTGACCTAACAATCTGCTTATCTCACTGATTTCAGCTCCGTGTGCAAGCGCTAAAACTGCCCAAGTGTGTCTTGATACATGGAAAGTCAAGTCTTGATTCCATTTTAAATTATGAGATATACAGCGAAGCGAAGTATTGATGGTATTATTCCAGGAATTTCTACGACGGTATATCGCCTCATGGTCATTTATATCGAAGTTCTCTGGCAATAGATCAAAAACAAAGACTTTGTTTCTACCCTTCCATTTTTCAAGAATACGAATGAGTGGTTCACTCAAAGGTATGGTGTTTCGGTTTCTCGTCTTGACTTGTATTTTACTGATGAAATTCTTGTTGAAATCAATGTCTTTCCATCGGAGCGTCATCACATCAACCATTCGCATACCGCAAGCATGGAAGGCAAACAGCCACATCTCCAAAAACTCTTTTCGTCGAGGTTGTTCGATGGTATTATAAACGGAAACTAACTCAGCAAGTCTCTCTTCAGTGAGATACTTGATATTCCTCTCTTCTTCATCAAGCCGGTCCTCTTCTTTCATATACAAGTCCTGGAGAGATGCATTAAGCTGATGAGAGATATAACCTAACTGACAAGCATATTCACACGCCTGAAGAATCGGACATAGAGTCTTGTTGACTGTTGTTGCTTTCTTTTTTGCCAAGAGTCGATACTTACGGAAGTCAAGCAATAAGTCTTCACTAATATCTGAGACTTAAATGAATTCCTTATGCTCACCATGTGTACCTTTGTGTTCAAGCAGCAGGTATTCCTCAAACTGATTGAGATATGAAATACCATTCTTGCAAGTACTGAAACCTATCTTACCTTTTTCATAATGTTTTTCCATCAACTCTTTAGCAAACTCTATGAAGTCCTTTCCTTCATCAGGTCGCAAAGCATTATCATTATCTTCGAGAAAAGATCGAATCACATCACAAGTAATATGTTGATGCATTTCATAATACTTATGTATACTCGTTGGCGGAATTAAAATGCTAATCCTCAAATCTCATCCACATATTCTTGAAGTTGATAATAAATTTCCTATGCGCCATTAACGTTGGTAAACCGATTCTGCAATCATATTCCTCATTCTGTTCTGAAGATGTTACTACTGGAATGTTTGTCTCGGTATATTGTTCGCCAGCAAGGGTAAATGTCCATGACACTGGTATCGTTTTTACAACGTTGACACCACCGACACCTGCCGTGCGCAATGAATCAGTTGCCGTTCTACCAGTAAAACAGTTTTCGTTCTTTTTATAATAGCGATTTGTCAGGATGGTTCCCGATGCGCCAGTATCAACTATTGCATCAATCTTTCTCCCTGAACGACCATCTGTTAATGACAAATGGTAAAGGCGCTGAGGCGAACGATAGAAATTGGGAGCATATGTAGGTGTTGGTGTATACGAGGCAGGGATTACAAGCTGCATTCTGTCAAAATCGAAACAAATCTCACCCAATGGCATCATTGTCTGGTTGCCTATAACGCATTCGTATGCAAGATTTCCAACTGATGATATTCCATCGTTTCCAAACGACTAAAAACAGAAGCATTGTTTACCATAAAGTGGCGCATGGAAACAAAGGCTCGCATGATTTGTATATTGACCTCAATGGCTGTTTGTGAACGAAGAACACAACTAAGCATTGCCACGCCTTGCTCTGTAAAAGCATAAGATGAGTAGCGGTTACCGCCTCTGCCGTTTGAGGTCACAATTTGTGACCTCAAACATTCTGCCTAATGATTGTTATATAATCTTGAACGGATCTCATAACGCTTATTTTTAAACACAGCAAAAATAATAAATTATCTGATATCTTCCAAACTTTTTGCTGATTTTCCGCATATTTCCCCACAAAATCATTCATCCATCTCCGCTACTCATATTTACGATGAAACATCAGCAGACAGAGGGCTTATCTTTCTATCTTAAGTTTACTTTCCGGGTGCAAATTTACAAAAATCTTTGCACATATAATTGATAAGGAGGCAAAAGACTTTGCTTTTTCAAGATTTATTATTATTTTTGCACCCATATTTAGGAAGAGTGATGCAGCTGATGCTCGAGAGCTCTCCCGAAAAACAGAATGCCTATGCTGAACATTGCACAATATTTCCCGATAACCGACCCTACGCTGATCTTCTTCGTCGTGATGATCATCATCCTCTTTGCGCCTATCATCATGGGCAAGCTCCGCATTCCACACATCATCGGTATGGTATTGGCAGGAGTGCTCATAGGCAAATACGGGCTCAACATCCTGGAGCGCGACTCTTCCTTTGAGTTGTTTGGCAAGGTTGGTCTGTACTACATCATGTTTCTGGCTGCCCTCGAGATGGACATGGAGGGTATGAAGAAGACGAAGTCGAGACTGCTCACTTATGGTCTGCTGACGTGCTTTATTCCTTTCGGACTCACCTATTGGATGAGCGTCACACTCTTGGACTATTCCACCAAAGCCTCATTCCTGCTGAGCTGTATCATGGCCTCGAATACGCTCATCGCCTACCCCATCGTGTCGCGTTACGGACTGCAACAGAAGCCGAGCGTCACGCTGAGTGTGGGGTCGAGCATGATCTCCCTGCTCATCGCCTTAGTGATGCTGGCGGGTCTGGTGGCTTCGTTCACCGAGCACGACGGCGTACTCTTCTGGGTACTCTTTGCAGCCAAGTTTGCAGCCTATTGTGGTGTGATGATATTCCTCATACCCCGTCTCACCCGATGGTTTCTTCGCCGATACAGCGATGCCGTGATGCAGTTTATCTTTGTCATGGCCATGCTCTTCATGAGTGCCGCCCTCTCGCAGACGGTAGGCATCGAGGGAGTCTTTGGCGCCTTCTTTGCGGGCCTTATATTAAATAGGTATATACCTCATGTGTCGCCACTGATGAACCGGCTCGAGTTTATCGGCAACGCCCTCTTCATTCCCTACTTCCTGATAGGAGTGGGCATGCTGATCAATGTGGGACTGCTCTTCCAGGGCGGTCATATTCTCTGGGTGGTGCTGTGCATCGTGTTCTTTGGCACCCTGGGCAAGGCCATTGCCGCCTATGCTGCCTGCTTTGGCTTCCGCCTGCCCCTGTCTTCGGGTCACATGATGTTCGGTCTTACCTCAGCCCATGCTGCCGGCAGTATCGCCATGGTGATGGTGGGAATGAACATTCTTGTAGGCAAAAACACCTATCTTGTCGACGACGACATGCTCAACGGTGTGGTAATCATGATACTGTGCACCTGTATCATCTCCTCGCTGCTTACCGACTGGTCTTCGCGCATGATAGTACTAAGAGACAAGGAGCTGCCGGAGGCTGAGGACGAGAAGAGCGCCAACGACGAGAAGATACTCATCCCCGTGCGCTATCCCGAATATGCCGACAACCTGATGAGCCTCGCCTTCTTGGTGAGAAACCAGAAGCTGAACCGCGGTTTGGTTTGTCTCAATGTGGTGTATGAGGACAAAGACATGCGCTACAACCAGGAGCAAGGCAAGCGACTGCTCGAACATTGCAGCCAGATAGCAGCAGCCACCGATGTGCTCACGCAGACCCAGGTCAGAATAGCTGCCAACATCGCCAATGGCATCAAGCACGCCTTCAACGAGTTTCAGTGTTCCGAGATCATTATCGGCATGCACATGCATCCGGAGCGCTCACCTAAGTTCTGGGGCGAGTTCCATCAGAGTCTGTTCAATGGACTCAGCCGCCAGATCATCATGGCACGCATCCGCCAGCCGCTCAACACCATACGCCGCATACAGGTGGCTGTTCCTTCGAGAGCAGAGTTTGAGCCAGGCTTCTACCGCTGGGTAGAACGTCTGTCGCGCATGGCACGCAACCTCGACTGCCGCATACAGTTCCATGGCCGTATGGAGGCACTTTCGCTCATCAACGAGTTTATCAAGAACCGCTATCCCGAGGTCCGTTCCGACTATACGCTCATGACCCATTGGAACGAGATGCCCCAGATAGCCTCGCAGATAGCTCCCGACCACATGTTTGTGGTGGTAACAGCCCGCAAGGGAACCGTCTCTCACAAGGCTGCCCTTGAGCGTCTGCCCGAAGAGTTGACCCGTTTCTTCTCCGGCACCAATCTGATGATCATCTTCCCCGACCAGCATGGTGATGCCTCTGGCGAGCATCTCACCTTTGCCGAGCCTCAGCATCAGGAGGAAGAGAGTGCCTACGAGATGATGAGCCGCTGGCTGAAACGGCATTTCAAGTTTTAGGTTTTTTCAAGAACCGGAAACACTATAATCAATTATCAACATACATTAATTTTTTAACAAGATGAAGAAAACATTCACCAAATCAGTCATCGCAGTCACAGTGGGTGCCTTGACTCTCAGTTCATGCATCGGCTCTTTCGGCCTTACCAACTCAGTTCTCAGCTGGAACAAGCGAGCTACAGACAACAAGTTTGTCAACGAGCTTATCTTTATCCTCATCTCTCCAGCCTATGCTGTATGTTCTGTAGCCGACCTCTTCGTGCTCAACTCCATCGAGTTCTGGACAGGCGAGAAGGTGATCGGACAGGTGGGAACCACCAAGGACGTGATGGGCAAGGACGGTCGCATGTATGCTGTCAAGACTTTGAAGAATGGTTACGAGATAACCGACCCCGACGGCGAGAAGTCTTACTTCGTATTCAACAAGAAGAACAAGAGCTGGTCGTACAGCAAGGACGGCGACATTCGCGAGCTGTTCAGCTTCAATGAGGACGGCAGCATCCAGGCCTGTCTGCCAAGTGGCGCAAAGATGAATGTCACTGCCGACGAGAATGGTTTATTCCAGCTCCGCATGGCGATGAACGATGGCTTCTACTATGCTTTCAACAAGTAACCGAACCTACACAAGTTCACTTTGACTTTATCAGTCACTTTGAACCTTTATTGAAGACGCAAGAACTTTCGATAACCATCATCAGTCCTTGCGTCTTTTATTTTTTATACCCTCACCGACATCAAGGGAGGCTATAAATTCCAAGCTTATATATTACTGTGTATTCATGCGCAGGCTTCCTGCTGACAGATTTCCACTTTTCACCTTCAGCTCCACCTTGCCTGCCTGACGACGGGAACGGAGAACGATACAGGCGGCACCCTCGTAAAGACTTCGGGAAGCATGGCTTGCCAACTGCTTGTCACCTACCGGCAACTCTGACGAAGCCATATCGCCGTTGCCTACTGCCACAATATCTGCCTCACCCTTCAATTCTATCTGCAACAACTGATGGGCACTCAGCACCCTGCGACCTTTACGGTCGGTTGCCGTGACTCTGACAAACTGCAGGTCCTTGCCATCGGCTTGCCAGCAGCGAGACTCCGGTTCCAGCCTGAGCGCCACAGCCTCTCCGGTGGTGGTAAGCTGATGACGCGCCACTACCTTTCCTGCCTTCCTTGCCACAGCCATCAATGTGCCAGGCTCATAAGGCACAGCATCCCAACGTATGCGGTTGCGCAGTTTGGGATCAGCGTCATTCTTTTTTACTCCCAGGCTCCTGCCATTGAGCAGCAGTTCCACCTCATCGACATTCGTATAGGTATAGAGTGAGAGCTGCTCGCCCTGGTTTCGGTTCCAGTTTTCAGACAACCGTTGGGTAGCCACATTGATGCCGTTCCACTGCGTATCGGTGCCAGCCTTCTCAATGATGGCGATATGTACGAGGGGCTCGTCAGAGAACATACTCTTCACGAAGTAGGCATCGGGCTTGGGAAGCATGGTCATATCGAACACTCCCTTGTTCCATCCCTTCAGCGGCCAGCCCAAACTCTCGCCTAAGTAGTCGACAGCACCCCAGTAGGCAAGTCCCATCACCTTGTCGAGATTCATCTCAAAGTAGTTGGGTCCCATGGCTTCTGTGCTCGCCTCGCTCTGATAGAATATCTTTTCGGGATAACGCTTCATGTCGCCGGGGAAGTACATATAACGGTAATTATACGAGTTGACTTCTGTGGCAACAGCCAGATCGGCAGGCAACGAGTCGGTATCGATATTGCGATAACGCGGATGCATCGCCACCGTGGTGAGACGGGTATGGTCGTAGCGATGCAGCAGTTGGCGCATCAGTCTGTAGAGGGTTACTCCCCAGTCGTTGAAGGGCATGTCGGCATGATGCTGCAGCTCGTTGCCTAAGCTCCAGAGGACGACGCAGGGATGATTGCGGTCGCGCTTCACCCACTCGGGTATGTTCTTCTGCCAAAGGCTCAGGAAGTCTGCCCTGCCTCCGGTAAACTGCGAGTTCCATTTATCATACAGCTCGTCGACCACCAAGATGCCATACTGGTCGCACAGGCGCAACAGGTCCTCGCTGTAAGGATTATGGGATGTACGAATATGATTGAAGCCAAAGCGCTTCATGGTGAGTATCTGTTGCTCTATGGCACGAGGATAGGCTGCAGCACCAAGAGCTCCCAAGGTGTGATGATTGGCGTAACCCTTGAGCAACACTTTCTGTCCGTTGAGCAGGAGTCCGTGCTGGGGCGACAGTTCTATGGTACGCATGCCGAAGTGCTCACGTGTTTTGTCAGCCACTCTTCCTTCCTTGTCGTAGAGCGTCACCTCGGCAGTATAGAGATAAGGACGGTCGCACGACCATAGCTGGGCACCCTCCAGCGTGATGGTTGGCAGTTCATATTCGCGGTCGCGCCACTTGGCATTGAAAGGCATGTTGGTTTTCTGCTGCGCCACTACTCTGCCTGTCATGTCGAGGATTTTCACCTCTATGAGCATCGCACCATGATTCTCACCTTTCTGTTTCTTCTGGCGGTTCACGATCTCTACCTTAATGTTCACCTCGCGGTTGTTGCGAGTGGTGATATAGAGTGGATGGCGAGGGAAATAGAGTTGGTCGTTGGTGATGATAAGACGAACATCACGGATGAGTCCGCCACCCGTATACCATCGCGAATTATTGGCAGCACGCGTATCTGTCCTCACTGCAATCTCGTTCTTCTCGCCGTAACGGAGCAACTGGCTCACGTCGGTATCGAATCCCAAATAGCCATAGTCGGTTGCCGCCATATGCTGTCCGTTCACGTAGACATCGCCCACAAGCATCATGCCTCCGAAGTCGAGCATCACCCGTTTTCCTTTCCATTCTTCCTGGGGTGTCAGTTCGTATCGATACCAGCCTATGCCCATCTCCTTGAATCCTCTTGCGCTGAGTCGGCTTTTCACATTATTGGCAGCATCCTTGCTGTTGGCACGTTCGTCTGCCCCCGGTGCCACCCAGGGCTGATAGAGTTGGAAGTCATGAGGCAGGTTGACGAGCTCGCATCCCTGCATAGCTTCATCCAAGAGATGGGGATTCTGAATGTTGCCAGATGGCAGGCTGATACCTTTTATATCACCACGATGGAACTGCCATCCCCAGTTGATATCTATCGTATCTCGCACGGAAGCCTGTGCTGCCGTACTGCTCATCATAGCCCAGCCTGCCATGAACAGCATGAGCCAAAAGTTCTTGTTGATTTTCATCCTTGTAGTTGATTAGTTTTTAAATTATAGCTTACAAAAATACAAAATTACTATTATATAACATATCTCTACTATGACAAAAAAACTTAAAAGGAGAAAACTTGAAATAGCAGTCATCCACGTCTGCGCAAAATATGCTTTATCGCTAAAACTACAATAAAAAAGGCTATTGGCTATAACTTCTAACGACCGAAGGGAGTGATAACTTCTAAAACTTCTGAACTTGCTAAAGTTCAGTAATAAGTAAAAGCCCCCGAAAGCATGAGCTTTCGAGGGCTCGATTGTGTGATAAGTAAACTCTAAGCCAATTGCAAAGAGCTAATTCTTTTGCCTATCTCCTGGACAGCCTGGTTGAAGATGTCTTTTTGCTCAGTGCTGAGCGTATAGACGTGTCCACGCACTTCAGAGCCGTTGAGACGCTGCGAGAGCCATGCGGCACTCTTGCCGAAGTAGACTTCTGCGATATAGCGAAGTGGAAGAAGTTTATAATCCTCTGTCTCTATCTGCTTGCGCAACACCTCTACATTATCTTTTATTTGCTCCATCTTTTGACCAATGAAAGCCTTGGCTTCCTCTCTGTCTGCATCATTGGCATGAGTCTTGATGTAGCTTAGAATCTCTGCCTTTCGAGCCTCGCTCTTGGCATCCTCCCTGCCTGCAAGAGATGCGTATTCCTTGAGTAATTCTGTATTATTCTCCATATCTTTTTGTTTTAAGCCCTCCCGAAAGATGGCACGGTTCATTACTTTACTTTTTGTTTCTTCTTTTAAGCAAAGCAGAAAGTTTGTCTAATCCTATATCCATATATTTCCAATATGTTTTATCATCAATATAGTAGGCTTCTCTCAGCTTGTTGTAATCACTTAGCAGCTTTTTCTGTAGTCTAATCTGCTTTTCTAATTCTTCATCTTCATTCATTGGCTTGAATTTAAATCAATACTATTGTTTACTTATCACGACGCAAAGATACATAAAATTCTTTTAATAACCATGCATAACATAAAATATTTTTTATGTTTAACAAAGATTTCCTTTTCAGCGCAATCAAACGCGTTTTTGCAGGTGATCCGATAAAATTTAAATTTTATCTATCTATCATACAATATTGTTGCTTTTTAAAAACATTTATAGCTCATTTTCTATCTTTTCCCTTATTTCTTTTTGAGGTTTATACAAAATTGCGTATTTTTGCAAATGAATTTAGAACTTAATTCAAACAAATAACTATGAAGTATTTCAACTTTTTAGGAATCATCCTTATTACACTTCTGAGTGTGATATCCCATACGGAATCTTTTGCTAAAGAACAAAACAAAGAAAACATTGATATAAAAATTAATGGTAAGAAATGCACTCAGATCAAAGATGGAGATTTAATTTCATTATCATTACCTGAACACTATAAAACTGAAGACATAGAATCCATTAAATGGTATATTAATTTTAAACAAACAAATAATCAAGAATACAAATATCTTTTATCTGAGGAACTTTATTGCTCTTTTATTAACAAACCCAAAATATTTCAGTGTTATTTTTCACACCCATACAACAGCGTTCTTATGGGATTTGACTGGGGAAATTTTAAAAAAGAGGTATGTCCTAACGACTGTTATTTTTCATGTATATTTAGTACTTCAAATAAAGGAAAAAACAATATCAGCTATATTCGCTCAGAACCTATTGATTTTGAAGTTCTGCCATCTACTCCTGTTTTGACTTTGAATAAGACATGGACTCCAATAGAAGGACAGGACGATTATCCTTTGGCCAATGTTTCTATTGATGCAGAAAATTTTGAGCAAGGAGTCATTTTAGTAGAACAAAGTGAAGACCATTTACCTATATATACAGATACAATTTTTACGACAATACCTCAAGACGGCTTTACAGTCTATCCTGGAACATGGTATAATGGTATTTTTTGTTGGGTACGAAACCAATATGGACAAGCAATGAGTAATATTCTGAAACTCAATACCACAGATATTGCCAACAAAAACTATTTATCTGATTTTCTCATTGTAAATGGCCATCAAATAATTATAAATCCACCATATATGGTAACAATAAAAATCTATAATACCTGTGGAATATTGGAAAAGGAGGAATGTACCAACAACAAAATAAACATTTCTCTTTGTCGAGGATTACATCTAATAAAAATATCAGATAATAAAAATAACAATTTCAAGAACTACAAAATATTAATAAAATAAAGGAATTATTTCAACAAAAGGAATAAGAGAAGGTCTACATATTGTGACTGCCTTTTGTGGAAAATCTGAAATTTCAAAACATAAATGGAATAATAACAAACAACAATGATAGACATCAAAGGAATAACAAAGAGCTTCGGCTCGCTGCAGGTGCTTAAAGGTATCGACCTGCATATCAATAAAGGTGAGGTGGTAAGCATAGTAGGCCCCAGTGGCGCAGGCAAGACCACCCTGCTACAGATCATTGGTACACTCGATCGCCCTGATGAGGGAAGCGTAGTGGTAGACGGTATTGACGTGAGCAAACTGTCACAGCGGAAGTTGAGCGACTTCCGTAACCAGCACATCGGTTTCGTATTCCAGTTTCATCAGTTACTGCCGGAGTTTACCGCTCTCGAAAACATCATGATTCCTGCTTTCATTGCAGGCAAGAGCCGCAAGGAAGCCAAGGCAAGGGCTGAAGAACTGCTCGACTTTATGGGGCTGAGCGAAAGAGCTCATCACAAACCTGCAGAACTGTCGGGAGGTGAGAAGCAACGCGTGGCTGTGGCAAGAGCTTTGGTAAATAATCCTGCTGTAATCCTTGCCGATGAACCTTCGGGCAGCCTTGACTCACACAACAAGGCAGAACTGCATCAGCTCTTCTTCGATCTGCGCGACAAGTTCGGACAAACCTTTGTCATTGTCACACACGACGAGGGACTTGCCTCGATTACCGACCGAACCATACACCTGAAAGACGGTATGGTAGAAAAGAACGAAGACGTGAAGAGTGAAGACGTGAAGAGTGAAGAATAAAAACAACCTACAGATAAAACAAAGAACACATATATGAGCAACAAGATAAAATTAGGCGATTTCAACAGCCTGAGAGTGGTGAAAAGAGTAGACTTCGGCATTTACCTTGACGGAGGTGAAGAAGGAGAAATCCTTCTTCCTACCCGTTACGTACCCGAAGAGGTGAGCATTGGCGACGAGCTTGAGGTGTTTATCTACCTCGACCAAGACGAGCGACTCATCGCTACCACTGAGAAGCCACTTGCCAAAGTAGGCGACTTCGCCTACCTCGAAGTGAAATGGGTGAACGAATATGGTGCTTTCTTGGGATGGGGACTGATGAAAGACCTCTTCTGTCCCTTCCGTGAGCAAAAAAAGCGCATGGTTTTGGGTCAGTCATACATCGTTCACGTACATATTGACGAGGAGAGCTATCGCATCGTAGCATCTGCCAAGGTGGAGCGATACCTGTCGGAGGAACATCCTCACTATCGTCATGGCGACGAGGTGGACTTGCTGATATGGCAGAAGACAGACCTCGGCTTCAAGGTCATCATCGACAACCAGTACCCTGGTCTGCTCTATCAGGACCAGATATTCCAGTACATTCATACTGGCGACAGAATGAAAGGCTATATCGGAAGAGTGCGCCCTGACGGAAAGATTGATGTGAGTCTGCAGAAAACAGGACAACAGCAAACTGCCGACTTTGCCGAAACACTCTACCAGTATCTGCTCGATAACGATGGTGCCTGCGACTTAGGCGACAAGAGCGAGGCTGACGATATCTACGAACGCTTCCATGTCAGCAAAAAGGTATTCAAGCGTGCCATTGGCGACCTCTACAAGAAACGACTCATCACCGTGAGCCCTATGAGTATCAGACTTTTAAAGGTAAAAGGGTAAAAAGGTAAAAAAGTAAAAAGGTAAAAAGGTAAAAGGGTAAAAAGGTAAAAACGCCCTAAAAATAACAACCCACTTGTTTTGGATTTCCAAGACAGGTGGGTTGATATTTTTATAACAAGCGGAACTATTCCACTTTCTTCAATGCTCTCATGGCATTGAGGACAGCAAGAACCGTTACGCCGACATCGGCGAAGACAGCCATCCACATGGTACCTAAGCCCACAGTGGCAAGCAGCAGAACTGCTATTTTGACTCCTATGGCAAAGGCCACATTCTGATGGGCAATGCGGATGGTGCGACGGGCAATGTGAACAGCAAGAGGAACCTTTCGAGGCTCATCGTCCATCAACACCACATCAGCAGCCTCGATGGCAGCATCACATCCCAAGGCACCCATGGCTATTCCTACATCTGCCCTCTTCAATACGGGCGCATCGTTGATGCCATCACCTACATAAGCCAAAGTCCTGCCTGCAGGCTTCTGTTTCAGCAGTTGTTCTACATGAACCAATTTATCGGCAGGCATCAGCTCGGCTTTATATTCATCGAGACCCAACTGACGGGCTATGCGATCGCCCACCTCCTGACGGTCGCCAGTAAGCATCACCGTCTTGACGACACCCTCACGGCGCAACTGGGCTATAGCCTCGGCACTGCTCTCTTTTACACGATCGCCTACCACAACAGGCGCACCCTCATCGGCTTGTACCAACACCTCGCCATGGGTCAGCGTTCCAGTCTTATCGAACACCACTACGCCCACCTTGGCAAGGGCATCCATATAACTGCTTCCCTTGATGAGAATACCTGCGCGGGAGGCTCCGCCAATGCCGCCGAAGAAAGTGAGCGGCACACTGATTACCAAGGCACAAGGACAGGATACCACAAGGAAGATAAGCGCACGGTTGAGCCATAGAGGCAACAGTTGCATAAAACTGCCCTCGCCAAAGAGCTGCACACCCAAGCCCAAAGTACCCAAGAGAGGCGGAACAATAGCTAAAACCAAGGCTGCCAGCACAACGACTGGAGTATAAATGCGGGCAAAGCGGGTGATGAAAGACTCACTGCGCGACTTGCTTGCATCGGCACCCTCTACCAAGGCTATGATGCGAGAGGCTGTACTCTCGCCAAAGGTCTTGGTGGTATGCAAACGCAGTTCTCCTTTCACATTGATGCAACCCGAATAAACCTCATCGCCCTCTTTTACCTCACGCGGTACACTCTCGCCCGTAAGGACCGAAGTGTCAAGAAGCGCAGAACCACTGACGACCTTACCGTCAAGAGGCACTTTCTCTCCTCGTTTTATCAAAACAGTCTCACCGATTTGTACCGTCTCGGGGGCTACAGTCTCTACCTCTTCTCCATGACAGACGTGAGCCACATCAGGACGGATGGTCATCAGATGTGAGATACTGTCGTGACTCTTTCCCTCAGCATAGCCTTCGAAGAGTTCACCCACCTGAAAGAAAAGCATGACGAAGACAGCCTCAGCAAACTCAGTCTCCTCGCCCGGAAAGAAACCGATGCACAAGGCTCCTATGGTGGCAATGGTCATCAGGAAATGCTCATTGAACACATCGCCATGAGCAATACCCTCGGCAGCCTCGCCCAAGGTGTCATGACCTATCAGCAGATAGGGAACAAGATAAACCAGGAGCAACTGCCAGGTGGAAAGCGCGCATGTCTTCTCGACGAAGTAAGCTCCTATAAGCAATAATACAGTGACCGAGATGAGCAGAAGGCGCTTGCCAAGGCTTCCATGCTCGTCATGATGATGCTCGTGATGATGCTCACAGCCACAACCGTGAGAACCTTGAGCACAACCACATTCGTGATGATGATGATGTTGTTGATTTGATTCCATATTGATAAGATACTTTAGTTATATTACACTTCTTTTCGTTTTCGGATGCAAAAATACAAAAAGGCTTCTGCAACCTGGTTGCAAAAGCCTTTTCTATGTAAAATATCTTCTATTGAACTTGCGAAAGTTGATCCTTATATATATATAATTAAGGTGTCAGTCTATCTTTCGAGCATTAATACCACTGCACGGCGTTGGAATAACCGCTTCGCTTATCGTACTTCAAAGCATCTGTAAGCGTAGAAGCGTTGCAACGGAACGTGAAGTTATAGCTGGTATAAGGAGCCAGCACCACCGAACAACTCATATTGAAACAGTGGAGGTCGCGCTGCAGAGAAGCAGTTGTCATACTCATGGCCTTGTTCTCGAAGTCGTAGCCAGATGAGAAGCTGATGTTCCAGCCATCACTGATGCGCACGTTACCACTGAAGTTGAGAGTCTGGGTAAACTTGTAAGGATAGCGCATGGTGCTCTCGTTGAACTTTTCGCGGCGAGTATCCTCACGCATGGTGATACCGTAACCCACCGAAAGCGACCAAGGCATATTGAAAGCCATGTAACCGTCGTCATCGGTCTTGGCCTTTCCGCCCTTCTTCTTGGCTCCATGCTTTCCAGCCTCCATGTCATCGTCGATATTGGTTTCGATATTGGTATCTACACCCTCATCGTCATCCCTGTTGCGTGAGTTATCGCTGTCGCTGTCATCGCCTCCTCCGAATAGTTTCTTCAACTTATCAGGCGTAAGCGTGAAAGAGAAGTTCTGCGACATACCCTGGAAACGTCCGAAACGTCCCTTGCCCCACTCAGTATGGGTTCCCACATAAGGATTTCCCTGTTCGTCGAGTTCATAGGCATAGGTGGCAAAGACAGCATGCATACTGTAAGTATAGTTCTTCCACCATTTCAGGCGCAAGTCGATACCGAGGTCACTCCATGGCCGCACCTTGGCTGCCGTATTGTAACTCATATTGATATCGAAAGCATCGATAAGACTTATCTTTTTAAATCCGGTGGAGTCCTTATCGCTCTTGACCTTCATCTCAAGGTTGTTGCCCAACGTGAAGGAAATGCTTCCCTGCTTACCCTTGCCCGGCACTCCAAAGAGCGAGTTTTGATAAGGCGAGTAGCTGACGAGCGATACGTTTCCATTGGCATCAGTCTTCTGATAAGTATCCCAGTATCCATAGCGAGAAGCACCAAAGTCTGGCGCATAGCTGAAGCTTACAGTTGGCGAGAGCACGTGGCGTATGGCCTGTATCTTGTCACCGAAGAGCTTGCGGTTGGGCACCCAGAAACCATAAAGCTTGGTAGAGGCACTGATGCTCATGTTCCAGTTGTACACATTATGGAAACCATAGGTCGTATCAGCCACCTCGACCTGTTTCTGCTCGTCCCACGACTTAGTGACCTTATTGGTGTACATACGGTCGGTAAAGTTGAAGTTAGGACTGATGTTGATGTACTTGAAGAGCGTGAAGTTGGCACTTACCGGAATGCGATGTTCCCATCCGTTGCGCCAGTCTTTAATAAGATTGCTCTTGAAAAGCAGGTCTTCCTTAGTGGAGATGGAGTTGCTCACATGTCCTGTATAGCTCAGGGCTATCTTCTCATACCATCGTTCGTCACCCACCATCTTCTTGCGACGGAATGGATAGAAACGCGCAATGTTGATATTGAGGTCGGGCAGAGTGACTGCCAACGAAGAGTTGCGCATGTTCTGCGAGAGGTTGGTAGTTGCCGTCAGCGACATACCTATGCTCGAAAAGTTGGTGCTCCAGTTGACAGAAGAGGTTCTGGTACTCTGCGTCATCGACTGTGGATTATAGAGCGAGTTGAGATTGTTGCGCTCATAACTGGTTGAAGCGAAGTTGACGCTGGCAGAAAGCGAGCTGTAAGGATTGGCCTTGGAGTCTTGTCGATGGTTCCACTGCAACTTGAAACTCTCCTGCTCGGTAAAGTCGGGCATTCCCTTATCACCTGTCTTGGTATCCTGATAGCTGAAATAGAAACTTCCCGAATACTTGTAGCGCTTGCGATAGTTGCTGGCAGCCGAGAGTCCCCAAGAACCCTTGGTGTAGATTTCGCCCAGGAGTTTCAAGTCCCATTTGTCGTTGATGGCAAAATAATATCCACCATCGCGCAAATAGAATCCTCGATCGCTCTCATCGCCATAAGTAGGCATGATAAAACCGCTGCTATAGCTCTTGGTAAAGGGGAAGAAACCATAAGGAATAGCGAAAGGCATAGGCACATCACACACCACGAGGTAAGCCGGGCCAAAGACTACATCCTTGCCAGGACGCACCTTGGCACGCGAGAGCGAGATATAGAAATCAGGATGTGGGTCATCGCAGGTGGTGTAACGTCCATGCTGCAGATAGATCACGCCTGAAGAGTCGCGCTTGGAGCGCATACCCGACAGGAAACCGTCCTGCTGCTCGGTATATACATTATTAATAAGGGCTTTCTTGCTCTTGAAGTTGAACTTGATGGTATCGGTATCATATTCGTCGCTACCCATCTTGAATACAGGCTTTCCCTTTACACCACCTTCGGCAGTAGAGTCGGCCGTACCCATAGCCTTCACGTTACTCTTATCAATGTCCATCGAAATACGGTCGCTGGCAAGATCCATATTCTCATACTTCACCTGCGCAGAGCCATAAAGATGCGCCACCTTGTTCTTGGCGTCATAGACAAGCGAGTCGGAAGCCGAATAAGTGACAGGAGCATCTACTCCACCCGACTTCTTGCGGGCAATACTGTCGAGACGAATACTGTCGTCCACCACTTGGTTGTGCTTCCAGATAGCCTTTTGCAGAGAGTCCATGCGGGCAGTATCAGCCACCACATTGCCTGCTGAGTCGCGCAAGACAGAATCGACCACAGCCGTAGAGTCGGCGGCAGCCTTCTTCTTTTTCTTCTTGAAGAACGGCATGTTGGGACTTGCCATCATACAGATGAAGGCAAACAACAAAAGTGCTATGAAAGGATATTTTCTCATTTAGTTTGCAAAGTTAAGCATTTCTGCTTAGATTACACATCATGCTGACGTCTTTTTAGCTCATTCGAACATTTTTTCCCACTCCTTGAAGCGCAGGACACCCTCCTCGCCAAACTTGGCCAAGCTTTTCTCAGCCTGCTGGATGGTTTTCTCACGATCGAGATGAGTCTTGCTGAAGAACTTGTCGGCATAGCAGATCACCTTTTCCTCCATGGTTTCCGGAAGGAAATCCTGATGGGGCAAAGGCAGATTCTGACTCTCTATCTGCTGGCATGTGATGCCTGCTCCCGTATGGCGCTCGCACACTCGTGCATGGCGCTCGAAGCCTTCACGACGCATCAGTTCGGCCCCCAGACGACCATGACAGATGTAGGGTTGACTGCCAAAACACATGATGCCAGGAGCATCGGTAAGATAGATTCCGATGTCGTGAAGCATGGCTGCCTCTTCCACAAACTGAGCGTCAAGATGCAGTTCGGGATGAGACGAAACAATCTGTAGCGCTCTTCGCGCTACAGATTGACTATGGGTAATGAGGATATGACGAAGCTCATCATCCTCAGGATAATACTTATCAATAACAGCTTGATAATTCATCTATTTAATGTTTGGTTTGTCATGTTCTGTGTTTAATTAGGCTCACGCCACGATACTTGCAAAGTAAACATTAAACACTGAACATTCAACATTATTCAGCCTCTCGCTCAATGTAGGCGATCACATCGCCCTTGCGAATCTTGCTGCCCTGCTTGGCATTGATTTCTACAAGCTTTCCGCCAAGAGCTGCGGGAACGGTCTCGAACTCGCCCCATGGAGCCTGGATGTAGCAGAAGGCATCACCTTCCTTATACTCCTTGCCGATGAATGGCTCTACGGCTGGCTGGCACTCGCCCTCGCCCTGGAACTCCCAGAAGATCTGACCGGCAACAGGAGCTACGATGGCATCAGCCTTGGCATGCTTGAACTCTGCCAACTGGGCAGGAGTCAATGTTGAGCCAAGCTTGGCATCCTTAGCCTTCTGCAGGTCTGCCAAGAAGTTCTTCTTAGCCTGACCGCTCTTGTAATTGCGATACTGCTCTGGGTGCATGGCAAGTTCGAAGAGTTCCTCGTCGTCCTGACCGTACTCCCAACCATTCTCGTCCATCTCCTTCTTGAAGTCGTCGAGCGCATTGGTAAGCAATGTGTGGGCATCAACATCAGTAAACTCACGACCCTGCTTCTTGGCAAGCTCTACGAGTTCGGGATCTATCTTGCCTGGAATCTTACCACTCTTACCGAGGATCATACCCCACATAGAGTCGTCCATCATCACGAAGCGGCCCTTGCCCTGCTCCATGGTGAGGAGGTTCATCAGGGAGATGTTCTTCACGTACTGGCTGAATGGTGTTACCAATGGAGGATAACCCACACGTGGCCATACATACTCTACCTCGTCGAAGAGCTTGATCAGGAGGTCGTCCATAGACAACTCTTCCTCACCCTTCTTCTTGCGGATGTTGTTGATGGTCTGACGCATACCGCCGAGGTCTGCCATCATAGAACCCATCATACCGCCTGGGAGACCGCAACCGAGCAGGAGTGAAGACATGATCTTGTTGCCAGGGTTGATGAAGTAGCCAAGCCACTCGTCGATGAACTCCTGAGTCATGGCACGAGCCTTCATGTATGCGCTCATATTGATCTCAGGAACCTCGAAGCCCTCGTTCTTCAGCATGCTGATGACAGAGATGACGTCTGGATGAACCTTACCCCATGACAATGGCTCGATGGCTGTATCGATGATGTCGGCACCATTGTTGCAGACCTCGAGGATGGAAGCCATAGAGAGACCAGGACCTGAGTGACCATGATACTGGATGATAATCTCAGGATACTTGTCCTTGATCATCTTGGTAAGCTTACCGAGGAATGCAGGCTGACCGATACCAGCCATATCCTTCAAGCAGATTTCCTCAGCACCGGCAGCGATGAGCTGGTCGGCAATGTTCATATAATATTCGAGAGTATGAACAGGAGAGTTGGTGATACAGAGTGCACACTGTGGAGTCATGCCGCCCTCCTTGGCCCACTTGATAGAAGGAATGATGTTGCGAACATCGTTCAAACCATCAAAGATACGGGTGATGTTGGTACCCTGCTTAGCCTTCACTTTGTACATCAAGGCACGTACATCGTCTGGCACAGGATACATACGAAGAGCGTTCAATCCACGGTCGAGCATGTGGGTCTTGATACCCACCTCATTGAAAGGCTTGCAGAATGCACGAACTGCATCATTAGGATTCTCACCAGCGAGGAGGTTTACCTGCTCGAAAGCACCGCCATTGGTCTCTACACGGCTAAAGCATCCCATCTCGATGATTACTGGGGCTATCTTAGCCAACTGATCCTTGCGTGGCTGGAACTTACCAGAACTCTGCCACATGTCTCGATATACGAGACTGAACTGAATTTTCTTCTTCATTATTATTTAATAATTTCTTTATTCTTTTCTTTATAGTAACATGGTGCCTGGCGGCACCTATATAAAACCAAGGTGCAAAATTAGACAAAAAATCCGAATTATCAGCCCTTTCAACTGATTTTTTATAATTATTGTACTATTTTTGACTATCCTGTTGGATGTTCACATATTTTTATTGACTGAAGTTTCTCTATAACTTCTGAACTTACGACAGTTGACTCTGCTTATACCGTTATTTCGCCTGAGCCATAGCAACGATGATGATTCTCATCATATACCACGCAGAACTGGCCTGGAGCCACTCCGTGTATGGCTTCCCCGGCATGTACCATCATCCTTCCATCCTCCATACGTTCTATTGTGGCAGGATGATACTCAGGGGTATGGCGTATCTTGAAGGTGACATGATGCATGTCCACCTCGCGGGTAAGGAAGTGGAAGTCGTGCAGAGGAAAGTCCTTCTTATAGGCAGTCTGCGGGTCATAGCCATGACTCACGTAAAGGATATTGTGCTCCACATCTTTCTTCACCACAAACCAGGGACCGCCACCGAAGCCAAGTCCCTTGCGCTGTCCTATGGTGTGAAACCACAATCCCTTGTGCTCACCGATGCGCTTGCCCGTTTCCAACTCAACCACATCACCAGGATTGTCGCCCAGGTAACGGCGGATATAGTCATTGTAGTTGATCTGCCCCAAGAAACAGATGCCCTGGCTGTCGCGGCGCTTGGCATTGATAAGGTGTTCTGCCTCGGCTATCTCACGCACCTCGTTCTTCACATGATGCCCAATGGGGAAGATGGCCTTGCGAAGCTGCCAGGAATAAATCTGTGCCAGGAAGTCGGTCTGATCCTTCACAGGATCGGGACTTGTCACCAGCCACTTATCGCCCTGCTCGTCGATCTCTGTCTGCGCATAATGACCAGTTGCTATCAGATCATAGTTGTGCCCCATCTTCTCGTCGAAGGCACCAAACTTGATGAGCCTGTTGCACATCACGTCAGGATTGGGCGTATAGCCAGCCTTCACCTTCTCCATGGTGTAGCGTGTCACCTCGTTCCAGTATTCCTGATGACAGTCTACCACCTGCAACTTGCAACCATACTTGGCAGCTACGGCAGTAGCCATCTCGAGGTCTTCCTCAGAAGAGCAGTCCCACTCTTCCTTTTCCTCGGGTCCGATCTTGATATAGAAGCAGTCGGGATGCAAGCCTATACGGGCAAACTCCCAAACCACTACGGAGCTGTCTACTCCTCCCGAAAGCAAAACGGCAATACGCTTGCCCTCCAAACTCTTTATATCCAACATGATGAGAATGTACTTTGTTACTTAAAAGTATGTTGAAACTGGGCGATGAAGTCCCAAAAGTTCCTTCTATCGCACGATGAAAAATGCGGGAAAGCCTCTCCGCATAAAATTTCGGCTGCAAAAGTACAAAAAAAGCATGAGACAAAGCTATAAATCAATAAAAATTAGTAACTTTGCACCCGAAAAATCAAATACGAACCAAACATTCGCACGTAAGAGAGAAATTGCGAATCTCGAATTACAAAAAGTAGTTATGGAAATTTTAAGGAATCTGTTTTATGGTTTTCCCGACCTTTGGGGAGGCGGTGTAGCCCATTCGGTGATGATTTTAGCTTTGGTCATTACGCTGGGCCTGTGTTTAGGCAAAATCCGAGTGAAAGGTGTGTCCTTAGGCTTGGCCTGGATTCTTTTCATCGGTCTTGTCTTCGGTCATTTCTCGCTCAACCTCGATGAGCACCTGCTCCACTTTTTGAAGGAGTTCGGACTGATACTCTTCGTTTACTCCATCGGCCTTGAGGTGGGCCCCAGCTTCTTCTCGTCGTTCAAGAATGGCGGTAGAAGTCTCAACATGCTCAGCATCATTGTGATAGCGCTGAGTATCGCTACCACATTGGGAATATTCTATGCTTCGGGAACTTCCATTACCTCTATGGCAGGTATCCTGTCGGGTGCCGTAACCAACACTCCCGGACTGGGTGCCGCACAACAGGCGTTCAGCGACCTGCGCCATATCGATGCCCCCAGCATCGCAGCCGGCTACGCCATCGCCTATCCTATGGGTGTGCTCGGCGTTATCCTGTCGTTCGTCATCCTGAGATTTGCTCTACATATTAATAAGGAGAAGGAGGAGAGCGAGGCAAAGAGCGGTAAGGGCCACTTGGAAGCCATGACTCTGAACACCTTCTCGGTGAAAATCACCAACAAGATGATATTTGGCGACACCGTAAAGCAGGTACGCGAGCTCTTGGGACGCGACTTCATGATTTCACAGATTCACCGTCCCGACAGCGACGAGCATCATGAGATAGTCAACGGACATACCGTGCTCAATGAGAACGATGTGGTATTCATTGTGGCTCATCCTGCCGTACAGGAGCCTATCATAGCCTTGTTGGGCGAACAGGTGGAGATGGACTGGGAACAGTTTGGCAACGAGCTGATAACCCGCCGTATCCTCATCACCAAACCAGGCATCAACGGCAAGACCATCAGCCAGATGCAGATACGTTCCAACCTGGGTACCAACATCACCCGAGTCAACCGTGCAGGTGTAGACCTTATTGCCACCCCAAGCCTCAAACTGCAGTTGGGCGACCGAGTTACAGTAGTAGGCACAGAGTTGGCTATCAGCCATACCGAGAAGGTACTGGGTAACCAGATGAAACGACTCAACTACCCCAACCTGATACCAATCTTCTTGGGCATCATGTTAGGATGTATCGTTGCCAACATACCATTCTTTATCCCGGGCATTTCAGAGAGTCTGCGACTCGGACTGACAGGAGGTCCGCTCATCGTGGCTATCCTGATAGGATACTTTGGTCCTAAGCACAACCTTGTGACCTATAATACGATTTCAGCCAACCTGATGATTCGCGAGATAGGCATCTGCATCTTCCTGGCATGTGTGGGATTGGGCACAGGCGAGCAGTTCATACAGACCGTAGCCACGGAGTCGGGCATGATATGGATTCTCTACGGCATAGCCATCACCATGATACCAATCTTATTGGGCGGCATCATAGGCCGTTATGCCTTCCACATCAACTACTACACTCTCCTGGGCGTTTTGGCTGGTGCCAACACCAATCCTTCAGCCTTGGCTTATGTGAGAGACCAGACCAGCGCCGATGCGCCTTCAGTGGGTTACGCCAATGTTTACCCATTCGCCATGTTCCTGCGCATCGTAACCATTCAGATCATCATCTTCGTGTTCGGATAATAACGGACAGAAAGGTGAATAATTTGCGAAACTTGAGTAAGAAACAAGTAAAGAGAAAAATAGTTATATAAAAAACATCAATGGATCACGGAAAAAAAATGGAGGCCCTGCTGGCCCAACAAGAGAGCAAGGAAAAATGCAAATGCGGCAACCACAAGGACAACTGCAACTGCAAGGAGATAGCCGAGTCGGAGCTTCGACGCAAACTCGACCTGCTGCTCCGTACAGGCAGTCTGCTGATGGAGAGTGCCGGCGACACATCGCGCATCATGCGAACCATGAAGCGCACGGCAGCCTTCTTAGGACTCGACGAACAGTACATCCACCTTTTTGTAAACTGGAATGTGCTGATGGTGAACTACAGCGACGAGGAACACTCTTTCACGAAGTTTCAGCGCTGCGAGAAGCATGGCATCAACCTTACCACCATCTCATTGGTGAGCAAGCTGACATGGCGCGCCATCAAGGAAGACTACTCGCTCGACCAGTATGAGCAGGCTCTGCAGGACATCAAGTCTACCAAGCGCAGTTTCACACCATGGCAAGTGGCTGTGGGCGGCGGCTTCGCCTGTGGTGGCTTCTGCATACAGTTCGGTTGCGACTGGCCAGCCTTCTTCTATTGTTCGCTGGCTGCCATCTTAGGTTTCCGCCTTCGCATGTTCCTGCCTACTAAGGGTTGCAACAACTATGTAGCTATTGGTATTGCCGCTTTCGTGGCAACACTCATCGCATGGGCCACCTCTTTCCTGTCGCTCACCCCATCCATTGCCTCCAGCCTACCAGGCTTCATGCTCTCTGCCACACCATGGCATCCGCTGATGGCCTGCGCCCTGTTTATCGTACCGGGAGTGCCACTTATCAATTTCGTAAGCGACATGGTAGACGGCTATATCGAAGTGGGAATGGTTAGAGCCCTCAACACATTGCTGATGGTATTGGCTATGGCTTTCGGTATAGCATTCGCCATACAGGTGTGCCACATCGACAATTTTGTGACCGACCTTACCATGACGCCCCATCATGCCTACTGGGAATATGCCATAGCAGCAGCCGTATCGGCCATGGGCTTCTCCACCATCTTCAGTATTCCGCGCCGTCTGCTGCCGGTAGTTGCTGTAGGAGGTATCATCGCTGTTTGTTTCCGCAACATTGTCAACCTGGGTCCAAGTAATGGCAATATTGGTCTTGACATGGGTCTCAGTATTGGTTCTCTGGCAGGTTCGGCTCTCATCAGCATCATCGTCATCAAGGCGCGCCACTGGTTCCACACTCCTCATCAGTGTATCACCATCCCGAGTGTCATCCCAATGGTTCCGGGTGTCTTGATGTATCGCGCTCTCTTTGCCTTCATTGATATGCACGGCGTGGTAGGCGAGGTTACTGTCGGCATGAACAATATGATCAAGGCATCGCTCGCCATCATCTGCATCGCCCTGGGTGTGGCTATCCCCAATGTCTTCTTCCGCCGCTTTGTAGAGGGCGACCGCAAGCGAAAACTCTTCAACATGCTTGTGGAGAGAAAGAGAAAGAATGGTGAGTTCGTGGATTTGCACGAAGTAGAAATCAAATAATATTTATTTTCTCAGTTTCTCACGATACTTCAGAGGCGAAGTATGGAGATGTTCTCTGACATACTTGCCAAAGAAAGAAGTGTTGGAGAAACCGAGAATACCCGAAATCTCCTTTATCGACTTGCTCGTAGATCGCAAATAATAAGTAATATCCGAAAGGGTGTACTCAGTTATCCAGTCAATGGCAGTCTTGCCGGAATGCCGCTTGCACACGATGGACAGATATTTTGGGGTAATGCACAGTTGCTGGGCAAAATACTCTACCGGCTGATGCTTGATCTCGCTCTGTTGCAACAGTTCAAGGAACTTGTCGAAAAGGTCGCTGGTAGTGGAAGAAGCGTTTTTATCATCCTTCTCCATGGTAGTAGAAAAACTGTTGCACAACGCCAACAAAGCACTCTTGAGCAGAGTCTCAACGATTTCGCGGCGATAGGGATTCCACGATGTAAGCTGCATGTAGTCGGCATCGAGACAAAGACGCACCAGGTCGGTAAACTTGGCATAGAAGAGCATTTCTTCCTCTGTCATCTTCACCACCGAAACCTTGTCAACATACATGGCACGATTCCAGATGCTGATATGAGAGTGCAGAATGTTTTGCAGACCTAAGTTGGACAAACACATAGCCGTACACGCAAAGTCGGGCGAAACCTCCATGATGTCGAGCGTATTGTTGGGCGGACACACAAAGATATCGTTCTTACCGATCTCTATCACCTTGCCGTTGATGTTGAGCCTCACGTTGCCAGCCTGGCAGGAGGCTATCATATTCATCTGCAATCTTACGGGATCAGGATTAGCCAGCACCCTGATGTTGTCGAATATCAGAATGTTTTCATCGAGATAACGGGTACTGAGCTCGGCACTCTGTGCGAACTCGCCCTCCTCGAAGCGCTGCTTGAAATCCTTTAGCTCATTGTTTGGCATCTTTATCTTGTTCTTAGTTCTTTCAGTTTCGTTACACCCCTAAAAAGACTCCCTATACTTGTTCTCGTCCTTGTCTTCGAGCATGGAAAGATAACTTTGATAACGGCTGGCGGCTATGTAATGATCTTCCACAGCACGGATAACGGCACAACCCGGTTCGTGGGTATGGGTGCAGTTGGAGAAACGGCAGTTCTCTGAGAACTGGAATATCTCCTTAAAATAACTCGTCAATTCTTCCTTCTCTATATCAAAGGTACCAAAGCCCTTGATACCGGGAGTATCGATGAGATAACCTCCAGCCGACAACGCTATCATCTCGCTGAAGGTGGTAGTATGCATGCCCGTATTATGAGCATCGCTGATTTCAGCTGTACGTTGGTCGGCCTCAGGCACCAACTGGTTGATAAGCGTCGACTTGCCTACTCCACTGTTGCCGCTGAGCAAAGATATCTTGTCCTTGATAAGAGGAATCAACTGTTCCACTCCCTCACCGGTGGCAGCAGACAGCTCGACACACTGATAGCCAATCGTCTCATAGAGTTTTCGCATCATCTGCTCATAGTGCAACTCCTCCTCAGAGAGGATATCTCGCTTATTGAATACCAGAATGACAGGCACACGATAAGCCTCTGCGCCAGCCAAGAATCGGTCGATAAAAGTTGTGGAGGTTTGTGGATAATTCACCGTCACCACCAGCAAAGCCTGGTCAACATTGGCTGCCAAGATGTGGCTTTGCTTACTCAGATTGGGCGATTTGCGGACAATGTAGTTGCGACGGTCTTCTATGGCAGATATAAAGGCGGTTCCCTCCTGATTGGTAATAAGCTGCACATGGTCGCCAACAGCCACAGGGTTGGTGCTGCGTATTCCCTTCAGACGGAAATTGCCCTTTATCTTGCTTTCAATAAGCTGGCCATCGTCAGTCTTGACGGTGTACCAGCTTCCAGTATTTTTGATGACAAGTCCTTTCATCCTACGACTTTAGACGGTCATGATTTCCTTCTCCTTGTCGTCCATGAGAGCTTCCAACTGCTTGATGTACTTGTCGTGCAACTTCTGCAAGTCGTTCTCAGCATCCTTCTCAAGGTCTTCAGACAGTCCGTCCTTGATGGCCTTCTTCAGCTTCTCCTTGATTTCCTGACGCACGTTGCGCACCTCAACCTTTGCCTTCTCAGCTATCTTGTTGCACTGCTTTACCAGTTCCTTACGGCGCTCACCTGTAGGCTGTGGAATGCCTAAGCGTACTATCTCACCATTGTTTTCGGGAGTGATACCTACTCCACTGTCCATAATGGCCTTCTCAATATCCTTGATAGCTTTCTTGTCCCAAGGACGGATAGCGATGGTACGAGCATCAGGAGTTGTGATATTTGCCACCTGATTAAGAGGCACCATACTGCCATAACTGTTCACTCTCACACCATCGAGGATGGCTACGTTGGCACGGCCGGCACGGATATGCGAAAGTTCTTCTGCCAGATACATTGAAGCCATCTCCATGCGCTCGCCTGCTTTGTTCAAAGTTTCTTTTACGTCTATCATATTTTCAATTTTGCTTATTGTTAATAAATCCTTTTATTGTCTGTTATCACAATTCAAGCCACAAATATAGGCATATTTTGCGTAACCGCCAAACATTTAGAGCCTCTTTTGCACGCCAGCCATCTTTTTAGCTGTTTTTCTCAGCCTGTAGCCTTTCCAGTTCAGCTCCCACATAATTGGTAAGTTCCACAAACTCCTGCACCGAAAGCTGCTCGGGGCGACGGGTCATCACATCGGCTGTATAGAAATCCTCGCGGGGAGTCTGCCCAGGGAACATCTGCTTCAGACTCACTCTCAACATCTTGCGACGCTGGTTGAATACCGTCTTTACCAAACGCTTGAAGAGCAACTCATCGCAACCTAAGTCGGTCACCTCATTGCGTGTCATGCGAATCACGGCACTCTTCACCTTAGGGGGAGGATTGAATACATTCTCGTCTACGGTAAAGAGATATTCCACACTGTACCATGCCTGTATGAGGACACTCAGGATGCCATAGGCTTTGTTGCCAGGCTCTGAGGCGATGCGCAACGCCACCTCGCGCTGAATCATTCCCGTGCAACAGGGAATGAGGTCCTTGTAGTCGAGCATCTTGAAGAATATCTGCGAGGAAATATCGTAGGGATAATTGCCCGTCAGCACGAACTGTCGTCCGTCGAAGATACGTGTGAGGTCCATACGCAGGAAATCCTCACCTATGATATTGTCCTTGAGACGTGGAAAGTTCTCGTGAAGATAAGCCACCGACTCAGAGTCGATTTCCACAGCTTTTACGGGTCGTGGTTTCTCTATAAGATACTGGGTGAGCACACCCATACCCGGACCAATCTCGAGCACGGGCAAATCAGGACAAGCGTCTACCGTATCGGCTATTCGCTTGGCAATACCGAGGTCAGTAAGGAAATGCTGACCCAAATTTTTCTTTGGCTTTACTGCTTTCATGTGTCTAATTTTCTGCAAAGATAGTGCAAGCGAGCGCAATGAAAGCTTGCTTTCAAATTGCCGAGTGCAGCTTATCTTATGCAAAGATAATGCAAATGAGCGCAATGAAAACTTGTTTTCAAATTGCCGAGTGCAGCTTTTCTTCTGCAAAGATAACGTATTTTTCCGAAAAAACATGTAGCATCCATACAAAACAACACAAAAATTATTAACTTTTCACTAAACAAGGCATGAAAAAGAACACAATGATTATGTTAAATGAAAAGTCATTGGGACAAATTACTACATCATTCCATACAGGAAAGTCAAAACATATTTATAGTCAGTAATATTCTGTAGTTCCTACACCACAGGATGAGAATGCGAGAAATCTATAATAAATAACATTAAAGCATTCACCATTTATCTATTCTTTAGAACTTTTCCCAGACATCGTCACTCAAAAAAAAAGACAGCGCGCAACTCTTTTGAGTTACACGCTATCTAAATCATATTTATGTTTATGTTATTTTTACCTATAAGAAATTTCCTAACTTTCTCGAAATCTGTGTCCAAAATGTTCTGCGTACTATCGATGATCTGTAACAGTCAAAACACGATAACGTTGTGAAATCACAAACAAAGACATCAAGGAATAAGAATCTGTTCTTTGAGAGGTAAAGAAACAGAACTACCACCAACTTGAACCAGATACGATCCTGGCACTGTCACAAACTGATGCTGGTCCATATCATAATAAGAGAATGAGTCAGAATCCAATTTTACTTGAATACGACGAGACTCTCCATGCTTCAGAAATACTTTTTCAAAGCCCTTCAACTCCTTCAACGGACGGGGCAAGGTAGGATTCACGCTTCCCACATAGACTTGAGCGACTTCTGCAGCATCCTTCTTGCCAGTATTTTTCAAGTCGAAAGATACAAGCCATGAATCATTATCTTTAACTATAGTAAGATTTGAATAGTCAAAAGAAGAATAAGAAAGGCCAAAGCCAAACGGGAATAAAGGCTTGACTCCATTGGCATCATAACCACGATAGCCAACAAACACACCTTCACGATATTCCACAGTCTTACATTCTCTACCAGGTCGGTTCTCATAATAACTGTCATGGCAAGGATTGTCCTCCCATTTTTTCTCAATAGAAATAGGAAGTTTACCACTTGGAGAAATCTTTCCTGTCAGTATTTCTGACAAGGCAGTTCCACCTTCCTGTCCAGGATACCATGCCATCAGCAGGGCATCTATCTTGTCAAGCCAACGGCTCATATCCACTCCACCGCCAGCATTGAGCACTACCGTCATCTTCTTGCCCGCCATAGAAAGGCGCTCTATCATCTCTTCCTGATACCCCGTAAGACGGAAAGAACGATCGAAGCCTTCTCCCTCTACATTGGAGTTAAAGCCAGTACTATAAACTATGTTTTCAACCTTAGCCAGACCTGCATACAACTTTTTCTCATTCAGACGAGAGATATTGCAGCTCACTGCGGCAGAAGATATATTGTCAAAATATTCCAAAACAAAATGATACATTTGGCCTTTTTCTACCTTGAACGTTTTCTCGCGATGAGAATAAGCATGATTACCCCAATCGCCTGTCAAGAGCTTATCGTTCACAAAGATACGGTAGCCATCATCGCCACCCATAGATATGCGCAACAGACCATCTTCCTTTGACTTATAATAGAAAGACCATCTTGCCGAGAAATGATCTTTAGGAAAACCTGGACCTATAGAGTCATATCCCCAATCAAATGCTATCCTGTCATCCACATGAGTTGAATCGGGAGTTCCTGAAAGCTTCTGATTTTTGTAATAAGAAGCCAAGAAACCTTTTTTTGTCATTGCCGCATCCATATAAACCTCAGCATTAACATCATCATAGATGACATCATCGGTCAAGACGATAAGATTGGGCTTGGCTTTCTTTAGGGCAGCACTCAACGTAGTAGAGGCAAAGGGATTTACGAAGCCACTTCCACCTCCTGTTGCCACAATATTGGCATTCTCACCAACAAGGGCTGTACGCCCTTTAAGAGGCAATGTGTTCTTATTGTTTTTCAGAAGCACAATACCTTCACGGGCTATCTGTAGAGCTTTCTGCCTGGACGGTGCATAATTCAAGGCTATCGATGTATCCTTCTGCTGTCGGTCGAGCAAGCCAAAAGCTATCAAAGACTGCAGGATGTGCTGTACCTTTTGATCTATCGTAGCCTCTGTCACCAATCCTTTCTTTATAGCAGGATAAAGATTCTCGTAATTCAGATTGCGTCCTTTTGGCATCTCCAAATCCAGGCCATTATTGGCAGTGTTGACAACAGAATAGACTGAGGTCCAGTCAGACATCAAGAGGCCGTTAAATCCCCATGTGTCACGAAGTATCGTTTTATTGAGCCAGGCATTCTCTGTAGCATGCACACCATTGATAAGATTATAACTGTTCATAACTGCACCTACGTGAGCCTGCTGTACTGCCTTGCGAAATGCCGGAAAATAGATTTCCTGCAAAGTTCGCTCATCAATATCAGAACTGGTGTGATGACGACTCCACTCCTGATTGTTGCCACAAAAATGCTTGATGGTTGCCATCACTCCCCTGCTCTGAACGCCCTCTATGTACTGACAGGCTATCTCAGAAGTGAGATAGGGATCCTCGCCGAAATATTCATAATTACGACCGCACAAGGGTGAGCGATATATATTAACACCTGGACCCAATAAGATACCAACACCACGGGCACGGGCGTCATCCCCCAAACCCTCACCCAACAGATGAGCCACATTTCTATTCCAAGTGGCTGCAGTTAGGATGCCCGATGGGAACAAGGTGCTATGAGGTGCATGATTGCGAATGCCACAAGGACCATCAGCCAGCAATATGCGAGGAATACCCAGACGTGGAATAGCACGCAGTGAAAAGGACGTCTCACCGGACAGATAATCTATCTTTTCTCTCAAAGTCATTTGTTCCACCAACTCTTTCGCTCTTTTGACTGCTTCATCATCTATGATTTGAGCCATCGAATGAGAACAAACGACACCAACTATCATCACCGCTATTGTACGGCTGATACTACACCAACTTTTTATCTGATATTTCTTCATAACTATATTTTTATTTTGTCTTTATTTTTATCTTGCATGGCAGAAGCCCATCGGCAGAAGCTTCAAATAATAACTCGCCAACTCTGCCATTGCCTCGTACTATTGCCATCAGTTGTCCTTGAAAGACAGGCATTTCTGATATGTGAAAAGGATTCAAGTCGGTAGGATCTCCATTGGCTGAAGCAACAAACTCTCCACATCCATCTACTCTGAAACGAATTCTTTCAGAACTGTCAGGGCACAGATTACCCTGCCTATCGACTACTTTTAACTGCACAAAAGCATACTCTGTACCATTGGCGCACACACTATGCTTATCGACCGTTGCCACTAACCGATAAGGTTGTCCTGCCGTACAGACAGAATCACTCATTGCAGGATGTCCTTCCCTATCATAAGCGACAACAACAAGTTTACCAGACTCATATTTCACAGAATCCCATATCAACCGATAATGTCGTAAGAGAGCCAGACTGTCTCCCTTCATAGACTGGACTTCCGACAGGGACAGTTTCCGCCTGCGCCCCATGCTTTTGCCATTCAGGAACAACTCTGCTTCTGGATAATCTGTATATACCATTACAGGAGTTACCTGCCCCTCGCGCCCATGCCAAGTCCAATGAGGAAGTATATGAAGTGTATGATCTCTTTTATTCCACAGACTGCGATAAAGATAATACCTGTCCTTGGGTATATTGGCTAAGTCGATGATACCAAAGAGCGAGCTATGGCTTGGCCAGTTGTCATTATTATAAGGTGTTGGTTCACCTAAATAGTCGAAGCCCGTCCATACAAACTGTCCTAAATACCATGGATATTTCTCAGCCAAGGAAAAATCAACATCTGGCGTGTTACTCCAGCTACAATATTCCACATCATAACCCGAAGACTGATGGTCTGCGTACATTGCCATGGATCTCAACTTTAGAGGGAATTTATAAACACCACGCGAACTTACCGTGGAAGCAGTCTCTGAACCGAGAATCATTCCTTGCTGCCAAACAGCAGCTGCCTTTTCAAAATTCCAAGTATTGTAGTTGATGCCAGGAATATCCACTTCTTTGGCGAATCCATTAGCCAAAACATACGGAATTTGATCCATACACACTGTAACTGATCGTGTAGAATCTTCTTCATGACAATACTGCTGCAAGCGTTTCACCAACTTCCATCCTTCAGGATCTCGCTGGTTGGGCACCTCGTTGCCTATTCCCCACAAGATGACAGAAGCATGATTGCGAAAATGGCGCACCATATCTCTTACAATTCTCTCTGCATAATCTTCAAAATAACGATGGAATCCTTTCTCGCACTTAGGTATATCCCACTCGTCGAAAGGCTCTATCAACAGCATCAACCCCATCTCATCGCACAATCGGGGCAATAATGAGGAAGGAAGATTATGGGAAGTTCGGATGGCATCACACCCCATATTCTTTAAAAGCCTGAGCCTATAGCGAAGAGCAGACTCATTAACAGCAGTACCCAGCGCTCCTAAATCATGATGTATGCAAACCCCTTGTATCTGACGATGCTTCCCATTCAGGAAAAAGCCCTGTCCCTTGACAAATTCAACACTTCTAATGCCAACCTCCTGCTCCAAGTGGTCAACAACACGTTTATCCCGAACTAAAGAGATACGCAAATGATAAAGATTAGGCTGTTCCGGACTCCACAATCGTGGATTCAATACTGTCAAAATCTGTCGAGAGTTTTGTTCACCCGCCCGCACCGAGGCTTGCCGACTGGCAACAACATTTCGGTTAGTATCCAGGAGCTCCAGTCTGACGATGCTACCGGATTTATTTTCCCCTACTATAGTAGCATCTACACTTACTTCTGCCTTATTAGCACCAACTATTTTAGTAATAACTTTGGTATTCCAAGCAGAAAGAAGGACATCTCCCGTCTCAATCAACCTCACTTCCCGAAATATTCCTGCGCCAGGATACCAACGCGAAGAATGAGCCTTGGAATCTAACTTAATCGCCAAGACATTATCTTTGCCAGGACGATGTGCATAGGAGGTTATTTCTACTTGGAATGCAGCATAGCCATTCGGTTGAAAGGCCACTTGCCGCCCATTTACAAAGACTGTGGCCTCGCTCATCACTCCATCAAAATAAAGAAAGCTCCGTGAATTACCATTCAAGCGAAAATGACAACGATACCAAGCCTCACCATCATAAGGAAGTCCTCCGGTACGACCCGTCTTACGATTCACCTTGGTTTCTTTGTTTTGGATATTCATCACATCCTGCAAGTCGTTGTTCCTATCAAAAGGTCCCAATATGGCATAATCGTGAGGAACAGTCACACTGCTCCATAACTTATCGTCATAATTCACCTTCTCTGCAGAAGCATATCGTCCACGAGCAAATTTCCACCCTTCCTCAAGTATGCGTTCGCTACGTTGAGAAAAAACAGAAAGGAAAGATATACACACCATCAAAGAAAGAACTATAAAACGTTTCATATTTTTCTATTCTATATTCAACTTCAATTCTTTATCACCCACAAGTATCGACACTTCACCAGACTCCACAAATCGTCTGCCATCGGCATCAATATATCCAAGATCTCTCTCCACATCGACATTAAAGGTATAAGTAACACTCTCTCCCTTCCGTATCAATTTCTTCTCAAAGAACTTCAACTCTTTACATGGGCGCGTAATGGTACTATAAGGATCCACAATATACCAAAAGACTGTCTCCTTTCCGTCCCTGTCGCCAACATTGGTTACAGAAACCGAAACCTGAAACTTATCATTCTTGGTCACATGAGATTTACTTGCAACTGGCGAACCATAAATAAAATGCGTATAGCTCAGTCCATGCCCGAAAGGATATAAAGGTTCGCTCGTCATATCTTTGTAAAAGCCCTGATGACGACGGGCACTATTACGTCTGTTATAATAAATAGGAATCTGACCTTGCGCATAGGGGAACGTCATCGCCAACTTGCCTGAAGGATTATAGCGGCCTGAAAGAATGCCTCCAAGCGCATCACCTCCTGCTATACCAGGATGCCAAACTTCCAAAATTGCTTCTGACAAATCCACAGCCTCACCCAGAACAACAGGGCGACCACTTGCCAAAACGAGCACAATCTTACCACCGGCATTATTCACGGTATGCATCAACTTTTGCTGAATGGCAGGCAGACTGATGTCGGCATGAGAATTATTCTCACCACTCCAACTACCTTTCTCGCCCATACACATGATAACAACATCAGCCCATTTGGCCAAAGCCTCTGCTTCCTTAAAGCCTGATTCGTCATCACCGTCAAAATCACAACCTTTAGCATACCTCACTTCGGAGGTTCCAGCAAACTCCTTCTGAATGCCAGCAAGCAATTTCTGAATATCCTGATCCTCACCATGTCCCCACCAACAACCAAGCAAATCATGTGCATTGTCTGCCATCGGTCCCATAACAGCTATCTTTTTTGCAAACTGCAATGGCAATATACCCGAATTCTTCAAAAGAACCATTGACTCTGAAGTTATGTCGGAAGCTACCTGCAAGCTTTGTGGTAGCAGAAAACGAGCTGCAGGCTTTGAAACTGGGGTATAAGGATTTTCAAACAATCCCAATTGGAACTTTACCCTCAGCACTCGCCTCACAGCCTCATCAATAACTGCCATGCTGACCTTACCTTCAGTGACTAAAGACTCCAAATATGCATCATACGAATGAGACATCATATCCATATCGAGTCCTGCCGTTAGCGCTAATGCACCAGCCTCCTTCAAATTCTTGGCCATACCTTGACTCTTCAATTGCTGGATGGCTGCCCAATCCGAGACAACCATACCTGAGAAATGCCAACGATGGCGAAGAACCTCTGTCAATGTATAATAGTTAGCAGATCCAGGAGTGCCACTGATGTCATTAAAGCTACTCATAATAGTAGCTGCACCAGCCTTCACACCCATCTCGTATGGAAGAAGATAAGTATCCCATAGACTCTGGCGGGAGATCTCGGTATAAACATAGTCGCGACCTGCCTCAGAAGCTCCATAACCCACATAATGTTTCAAACATGCGGCAACAGACGTGGCAGCAGCAAGGCTGTTGCCTTGATAACCTTTCACGGCAGCCTGTGCAAACACGCCATTGGCATAGGGATCCTCTCCGTAGCATTCAGCCACACGCCCCCATCTTGGATCTCTGCTGACATCTATCATTGGAGAGAATGTCCAGTCTACACCACTCATTCTACACTCTTGAGCAGAAACCCTGCATCCTTGCTCCACCAATGCAGGGTTCCAACTGCAAGCCTGAGCTAATGGAATCGGGAAAATCGTACGAAAACCATGAATGGCATCATAGCCGAACAAAATAGGAATGCCCAAGCGAGAATCCTCCATGGCATGACGTTGCATCCGATTTCGCAACTCTGGATCAGTAGCAAAATATATCAAAGAACCAATCTCTGCAGGGATGTTTTTCACCTCTACACCCTTATTATTCTCTATATTGTTGGTACCCAATGTATACTGATTGAGCTGCAAGACCTTTTCTTTTAAGGTCATACGTGACAAAAGATCCTCTACCCTGTTTTCCAAAGGGGCATGGGCATCTTTATATATCATCTTGGCTTTTGCTGAATTATTCGCCATTACAGGGCGAGCAATACATACGACCAACAGCCATATCATCATTCTCGATTGTATTCTCATAGGTCATGTGTTTATTTAATGTTCTTGTATTCTTGCTGCTTTTTCTGATAGTAGTCATGCATAACATACCAGGCTTTCTTGCGCTGTCCTTGATCAGAAACCAATCCCTTACGGTTCCACCCATCCTGATTGGTAGGATGAAAGCGGAATGGCGACCTGAAGTCAAAAAGAACCCAAGGCGAGACACCTACTAAATTTGGAATATTCTCAAACATCCTCAAATTATCACGATAAAGTTTTGCTTGGTATTCCTCACTCCAGGAAGAAGCTGTCGTATCGTCACCATGCTGACCAAACAAGGCCTCGCCCCCAAACTCCGAAATAAGCAATGGCTTATGCACAGCCACCTTCCATACACATTTGGCAGGTTCCAACGGCCATGGCGCATACCAGCCCATATATTTATTGACACCAATCATATCCAATTGATTTACAAAGCTATCTTCCATCTCGAACAGCTGCGAATTTTCCTTGAAATATACATTATCGAAAGCGGCAACAAATAAGCGAGTTGTATCTACTTCCTTACCAGCTTGCAGCAAATCCGTCAAAAAGGCATTACGAGCATCAGAAGGTCGTGTCTCGTTTGCAATTCCCCAAAAGCAATCAGCGCAACGGTTTTGGTCTCTACGAATGGTTTCTTTCAACATTCTCTTTGCTTTATTTAAGGTTTCCTTATTAGAGAAATCTATGGCTTGCCAAACAGGTATTTCCTGCCATAGCATGATGCCCATCTTCTCTGCCTTGCGAACGATATACTCGTTTTGCTGATAATGCGCCAAACGAACCATATTAACTCCTAAAGCTCTTGCTTCAGAAAGGAGCATTTCGGCGTCACTTTCAGAGCAGGCTCTTCCCATACGCTGTGGTATTTCTTCGTGGAAAGAAATACTACGCAAAAACACAGGTTTCCCATTGAGATGCACTTTTGTCCCCTTCACCTCCACATTACGGAATCCAATCATTTCTGTTACCTCATCGCACTGGGTTTTGAGGTTTACTTGATATAACTTAGGAAAATCTGGACTCCAACGTTGTATCTTGGAAATCTTCAAATCTCCAGTTGCCATACCTGATGCGTCTGTTTTCAACAGGAGTCTGCGCTTCAATTTTGGTATTTCCACACATACATTTTGATTGGCAACACCTTCCGACAAAAAGACTTTCACATGTACCAAATCTGCACGATGCTTATCCAATTGAACAAAATAATCGCTAATATATTGCTTAGGCAAGGTAACAAGCATCACATCTCGCGTGATACCACCATAATTCCAACAATCAAAAGACAAAGCTGGGATGGCAGACTTCTGACGACGATTGTTCACCTCCACAACCAATGTATTATCCCCTTGCACCAAAGCATCTGTCACCTCAATTTGAAAAGGTGTGAAAGACCCTTCGTGCTCTCCGATTTTTTTACCATTCAAATACACATTACAACGATAGCTGACACCAGCGAAGTACAAAAAGCGCCGCTTGGCATCTAAAGCATGGAGATGAAAATGGCGGGCATACCAAACAGAGCCTTCAAAATACTTGAGTTCAGAAGATTGAGAATTCCAATCTCCTGGTACATTCAGGCGCAAACCTCCATCGAAAGCATATTCATAGAAATCGCTCTTACCTTGAGGCGTTTGGTTGAGATACAATTTCATTTCTTCGCCTCTCTCGTAAAGATCGACGATAGCGTTCCACTTTCCGTTCAAGGATTCATATTGCCTACCATAGACATTAGAGATATATGTCTCTGCAGCAAAAGTCTCTCCACAAAGGGAAATGATACATATTAATAAAGCTACTATTTTTTTCATTTCTCAATCTTGTATTGGTAAATTGCAAATTGATTCTTCTCCGGTAAAAAGAAAGAGAGTCGTCCATTCTCATCTATTTGGGAGACAAATGAGGCTCCTTGCCCAGCTATCTTCTCCAATTGAACATGCTCGCCAGGCGTCAACCAGGTCTGCAACCAGGCCTTTTGTCTGTCGTTGTCCTCACGATAAACAATAAAATATCCTTTATCCTGACAAGTCATAGACTGGAAGCCTGTCCAAGAACGCCCTGAAGGCTCATCACCTATTGGCAAGATAACTCCCGAATGGAAGTCATGCTGTATCTTTCTGTAACTCTCTATCAGTGGGGAAACTTTATAGGCTTCCTGAGGCAAGTTGGATGCTTCCATCCATGCTAAAGGCTGAGCAGCAGCAGTAATGCCAAAAAGATAGTCAAAGGAGTAGCTCTTGGGAGCAAAAATATCATTGTCAGCATATTTATCAGCATTGCGCCATTTGTTCAAGAACTCTACCTGCATTTTTTCTGCAGGAACATAACGAGACAATTGCCACAAATTGCGCAAAGTACGATAAGGATAGTAGTTTCCCCAATCAGTATATCTATTCTCCAGAAATATATTTCCATACTCATTCATAGAATGATATCCCCCACGTCTTCCTGCTGTGGCGTCCAAATTAAAGATAACGTGATGATTGGTTTCCAATGCTACCTTGTCAAAAAGATGGCGCAAATTCTCTTCTGCTTGCTTTGTAGGAATCTGCAAACCATCTATCTTGAAGCACTCTATGCCATATTGACGATATAAAGACACAATAGCCTGGGCATCCTTCTCCCAATCGGAAAAATCATTTTGTACACTTGGATTAAACCACAAGCCGATACGGATACCCAACTTCTTTCCTCTCTTCACTATATTTTTCAATCCATGAGGGAACTTCATGGGATTAGGTGTCCAATAGCTGTTGTCCTTCCAAATATCCTTGAAAGAGCCTCCTTTTGTCTTTGAGTTAGGACTTTTAACATAAAGCTCTAAAGCAGCCAAAGGAGAATAAGAGAGGTTGGAACGTAAACAGTTGGGAATGAGCAGATTT